>Ga0366780_1112_pt1 | contig 11970 bp, 7 predicted proteins | sample BONcelN113001E11_FD_207073 | JGI IMG/M metagenome (GOLD analysis project Ga0366780, IMG submission 207073) | Enriched cells from coal bed in the Powder River Basin, Montana, United States - BONCAT cells N11 rep2 HSBNCT.N11.300.1.E11 ...
TCATAAACGAAAGCGGCAGGGAACATGATGACTTCGGTTTGGATTTCAGCAGGGTTGACACCGGGCTCACGCCAGAATTGGGCGGTTTCGATCTCGAAGAGGTCGGAAACAACCAGCATATCCAGTTTTGGCAGAGCAGCTTGAACCAGCTGACGGTTAGCGATGGATACCAAAGAGTTGGAACCAAAGTTGTAGAGCATCTTGACTTGACCGCTGTTGATCATTTCGAACAGCTTAGTCATGGACGCGTTGACAGACGGATTGTTTTTTGGAATGTAGTTAAAACAGTAGTCATTTTCTTTAGTAGCGTTGTCGCCAAACCACGCCAAAAGCTGAGCTACCATTGGTTTTTCCTGGACGGAGCCGTTACGGACTACATAATCGCGCAGGGTCTTATCCGTACTAATAGGATGTGGCAGATAACCAGGCAGGTTGTTATAAAGGTTAGCCATATCCGTGGAGCCTTGAACGTTTGGCTCACCACGGAGGGCGTTAATACCGCCACCGGCTTTACCAATATTACCGAGCAGTAACTGGATGACCGCGTAAGCACGGATTCCTTGTACCCCGGTGGTATGTTGAGTCATACCGAGAGCATAAAGGATAGTGCCAGGGCGGCCTGCACAGAAGGTATCGGCGATTTCTTTAATTTTCGCTGCCGGAATTCCACTGATCTTTTCTGCTGTTTCAAAGGTATAACGAGAATAGTGTTCTTTGATTTTGCTCATTACGCTATCGGGATCATCAAGGCTGTCAGCGAGCAAAGGCTTGTTATCCGGACCCAGTTGATAGCTCCAGGAACCTGTAGCGTATTTTCTGGTCTTTGAATCGTAGCCGGAGAAGAGTCCATCCTCAAACTTAAATCCTTTGTTTAATTTGTAATAGCAGTTCGTATTCGCTTTGACATAATCGGCATCGTAGAGTTTTTCTTCGATAATGTAGCGAATGATTGCACCGAGATAAGCAATGTCCGTACCTGGACGGATTTGCGCGAAGACATCAGCTTTAGAAGCAGTACGGGTGAAGCGTGGGTCGACAACGATGACTTTAGCTCCTTTTTCTTTCGCAGCATGAATCCAACGCATTGCAATCGGATGATTCTCTGCACAGTTCGAACCGGCAATTAAAAAGACTTCAGCATTTTTAAGATCAGTCCAGGAATTGGTCATCGCACCGCGTCCAAATGAAGGTGACAAACTTGCCACCGTGGGAGCGTGTCATATCCGGGCCTGGTGTTCGTTATAGGGTGTTCCCATGATTCTGGAGAACTTGGAGAAGAGATAAGACTCTTCATTGTCGACCTCAGCAGAGCCGATGAATGCCAGACCGTCTGTACGGTTGACTGCATACTCTACTGGTTCTCCAGCTGCATTTTTGATTTGTTCGGTTTTCTTGAAGGTAGCTTCGCGAACTTCTTTGGTCTTCTTGGCAACGATCTCTACAGCTTGATCCCAAGAGATCTCTTCCCATTTATCAGCTCCAGGAGCTCTGCGCATTGGCTTAGTCACTCGGTCTGTGGAGTAAGCTACGCTACGTAAGCTGGCAGCCTTGGGGCAAAGGGTGCCTTCGTTGGTTGGATGGTCGGGGTCTCCAGCAAGATGAATCAGCTTTCCGTCCTGGATATGAAGGAGCATTCCACATCCACCAGAACAGAAGTGACAGATGCTGGGGATCTTTTTGGTTCCTTCAATTTTCAGAGCATAGCCTTGCGCTTTGGCAACTGCTGGGTCAAGACCCAAGCCGGTAGCTAATGCAACAAGGGATGCGCCTGAAAGCTTCAGGAAATTACGACGTGATACCTGCATGTTTCGTCCTCCTCTTTGGATTCTTGATTTCTTATTCAGATAAATTCCAGAATGGGAAATAGACAAATTATTCCGTATTCCAACAACATTGTCTCAAATTTCACAATAGCGGAATTTTCTGAATTCTTCTACATTATGATAGCTGTAAAATGAGACTCTGTCACCGTTTTGAATATAAAGAAAGTAAAAAGCCGGTGAATAGCGAGTTATGAAAATAAAGAAAGACCTTGTGATTACAAGGTCTTATAAGCTGTATTCTATTATAATAACGGGATGGAATGCTGATATTTCGCATACAAAAAGAAGTTAGACGTCAATCAAACTTCTTTTTCACTCTGTATAAGAAAACTAAAGCATCCACCTTCGTTATCACTTGGTGGATGCTAAGTTTTCTTTTCGCTCTGCATAAGAAAACTAAGGTTTCTACCTTCGCTTCACTTGGTAGAAACCAAGTTTTCTTTATGACACCAGATGCGAACTGGGCGGCCGACGGTTCCGTACTTTAGCTGGGAAGTTAATTCACCGGCTTGTTCCAGATATTCCAGATAGCGTCTTACCGTAACCCGGGTCAATTTTACACCTTCGGCAATCTCTTCTGTTGTGAAAGAATCCTGCCGAACTTCAAGAAAATCTATGATTTGCAAAAGGGTTTCTTTATTTAAACCTTTTGGCAACTCGTTTTCTTCAACGTAAACACGATAGCTGGAGGCAGTATGCTCGGGAAGCCCTGGCTGCCCCTGCTTTTCAGGAACGGAGAGGAGGACATCTTTTTGTTGAACATGAGTAACAGCGTCAGATTGATGATCAGAACTGCTCTGAAATGCGGCTGCCGAAGGCTCTTCAGTGCTGGCGGGGACTACAGATATACTTTGAAATAACTCGCTTGGAACTTGAGTCGAATTGTTGAGAGGAATCTTATTCTCCATTCCTATGGTGACATTCTCCAGACGCTCAATCATTTGGTTGAAGGCTGAGGCAAGCTCTCCGATTTCCTTTGGTCCCGAAACCTCGACTTTATCTGTGGTATGTCCGGTTGCCAAATCACGCGTACCTAATGTGATATTGCGCAAAGGCTGAATAATCACTTTTTCAATAAAAATCCAGGCAAGCAGGCTGACAAGGAGTGTAATTCCCACGCCAAGGGTAGCCGTTTGCCAAAGTGAATCCACAATGAGCTCCTGAGTATAGCTGCGTGATATTCCGACGTAAAGCATTCCCAAGATATTGCCTTGAGCATCGCGGATCGGTTCATAAGCAGTCTGAAAGAGCTGACCGACCACATTGGCCTCGCCCAGATAGCGTTCACCGTTCTTAAGTACTTTATTGGCTACTGCATCGGAAACCTTGGTGCCGATTGCCAGCTTGCCGCTGCTGTCCAGAACTGTGGTTGCAACCCGTGTATCATTGAGAAAGATCGTGACGGAATCTCCTGTAAGTGCGGAAAGGCGATCAACAATATTTTGCTGAAAAGAAATCAGGGCTTCTCCTTTATATAAATTCCCGTCAATAACTTTCCAGTTGCCGGGATATTGAAGATTAATGATTTCGGCACACGTAGCCAAATCAGACTGCGCTTTGATAATTGCAGCAGATATAGCACGCTCCCGCATGTGAGAGCCAAATATTAATATTAAGCTGGCTGCCAGGACAACCAGCGATGCGAGCAGTGGGATCAGGACTTGCTGGCGTAAAGAACGCATGGAGGCCCTCCTTCTGCGAAATATTCTGAATATAGTATTCGATGTCACTTACAATTTACCTTTCAATTAAGCTAGTTCTTCTCGTAACAAAGTATTTATAAAACCTAGTTTTAAACAAATAGTATCATAACATTATTTGTAGAATCAGTAGCGTTGCATTAAGCTACGTTCCTCTTTTGTCAATGAATAAACCTGTTTAAAGCATATTGCTTAAATTTACTTTATTGGTGTATACAACCAGTTGATTTCTCTTGCCCAAGGCAAAAGGAACATTGACCCAAGAGGTAGTTCTTTTCCACATTTTTACACAATTTTATTTTAAAGAATGACGGGGTCGTAGGTTAACTCATTAAGCCAATCCATCTCTTCGTTCATAATCTGGTGTTCTGTCACTTTGTAAATCTGGTCATAGTTGATCCGCCGGGAACGCTTTCTTCGCCGTCGGAGCTTCTCTAAAAATGAGTCGTAGTTTTCGAAGAGACAGGCGATTAGCATCCTTTGTAGGGTCAACAAATCTCTTGTGTACTCGATTTCAAGTTTGAGCAGAATTAGCGAGCAGTAGGTCATGAGTGCTAAAAGCAATTGGTTGATAACTGCAGTTTCGCTCGTGCCGTAGAAATGCTTAATCTGAGCATGCTGCTTTAACCATTTGAAGAACAACTCGATCTGCCAGCGGTACCGATAAATCTCGCCTAATTCCTCTGCACTCAGGTCAAAATCGTTGGTCAAGATGGAGAAGGCTTCGTTGACGTTATCATCAATGGTTACCACTCGCAGTGTATGCTCCATTTTTCGGGAATTCGCACCAAGAATAATATCGACATCTTCTTCAATTATGCCATCTTCTTCAACGGGCCGTTCAACACCAGTAAATTCGACAACAGCATTGTTTTTAAGTCGAGTAACAAATCGTACACCGTTTCTGCAGTATTCATCAAATAGCCTGTAGTCGATGTAACCCCGATCGAAAATGTTGAGCGCGTCTTTATCGACAACAATCAACTCATCCAATTTCTTTCTGTCTGCCGTCTTTGCAGGGGTAATGATCACTTCGTCCGGAACAGCCATTCCGTCAAAACTCAGTCGAAGATGCATTTTAACTCCCGCTTTGGTTTTCCTAAATACTGCCCAAGGATAACGGGAAAGACACAGACTGATGACGGATGCATCAATCATGTACAATTTCCCCAGACGCTGCTGGATTACTCCATACCCTTTCTTCTGTGCCACCTTGTTTAAAACATCTTTGAAGAGCATTTCCGAAACTTTAATGGGTAGGGTCTTTAGTCTACGGGAAATTTGGCTATGACTGATGCTTTCTAATCCAATCGCTTGACCAAGGTTATCTCGGGTTCGACAGTCAAAACGCATTTTAGGCACATGGAAAAAAATGAGATCCATCAACCATGCGGGTTTAAGGGGTTATCCACAAGTGAATAACTCCAAAACATGTAGGCACACGAAATTGTGGATAACTCCAAATATTATATGAATTTGTATTGATACTGTAGGTATTCAATGATAAAATTAAACCATGTATATTCGTGTAACTTCTCGTAAAAACAAAGATCATACGGTTGTGAAATATGTCCAGCTCGCTCATAACGTCCGCAATCCGAAGACCGGTACACCGCAGGCAGAGGTGATTCATAGTTTCGGACGGATGGATGAGCTCGATATGGATGGCCTTCGCCGTCTTTCCCGAAGTATTCAGCGGTTCCTTGGCGAGGAGCCTGCGCTCTTCGATGACAAGGCTCCCGAGCTGCGCTTCATCTCCAGCCGTCCTATGGGGGGAACTTGGTTTCTCGATGGCTTGTGGCGTCGCATTGGCATCGATAATATTCTCGGAAAGCGTTTAAAGGATCGTGAGTTTCGAGTCGAAATGGAGCGCGTGATCTTTGCTATGGTGGCCAATCGAGCGTTAGCCCCTTCGAGTAAATTGGGGCTGGAAGAGTGGATCGCTAAGCATGTCGCCATCCCTGGGCTGTGTGAACTGGATGTTCAGCATTGCTACCGGGCGATGGATTTCCTTTTAGAATCGGAGGAAGAGCTCCAACATGAAGTGTTCAACGCGGTGGCCGATCTATTCCATTTGGAAGTGGATCTGCTCTTCTTCGATACCACCTCGACGTATTTTGAAATGGATGAGTGGGATGAGGAAGAATTTAAGCGTCAAGGGCACTCCAAGGATAGTCGACCGGATCTTCCTCAAATCGTGATCGGCTTGGCCGTGACACGGGACGGGATTCCGATTCGCTGTTGGTCATGGCCTGGAAATACTTCGGATATGTCGGTTATCCCCGAGATCAAGCGAGATCTTGTGGGTTGGAAGCTCGGTCGGGTGATTACGGTGGCGGATCGGGGGTTTTCTTCTGAGGTGAATCTAAGGACGCTGCAACACGCCGGGGGGCATTATATTGTGGGCGAACGACTGTCTGCGGGGAAACCGGAGGTCGAACAAGCCTTGGCTCATCCCGGTCGCTTCCGGAGTGTTCGGGAGAACTTAGAGGTCAAGGAGGTCGTGGTCGGGAACGGTGAAGCCCGCCATCGCTATGTTCTCGTTCGCAATCCCGCTGAGGCTCGGCGGGATGCTGCAAAACGTGAAAAGCATTTGGAGACGATCCGAGCTGAACTTACCCGACTGAAGGAACTGGATGGAACCGCCCATACGAAAGCCCATTGCCGTCTCAACACCCATATGACCTACAAGAAGTATCTGAAAATGGATGCTAAGGGAAATCTTAAACTCAATACTCAAGCGATTAAAGCGATGGAACATCTGGATGGGAAATATCTCATCCGGACCTCCGATGATACGCTCTCCACAGAAGACATCGCCTTAGGTTACAAGCAGCTCCTGGAAGTGGAACGGGCCTTTCGAACGCTAAAAACGACTCTGGAGTTGCGTCCGGTGTATCACCGTAAGGAAGAACGAATTCGTTCCCATGTCCTTTTGTGTTGGTTAGCGCTCCTGCTGGTGAGAATCGCGGAAGTGAACACGCTGCAAACCTGGCCCACATTGCGTTCAGAGCTGGACTCCATGCATCTCATCGAACACGAATCAGCGGACGGGAAAGTCTGGCAACGAACCGAATTAACCGAGGGACAAAAGAGAATTCTTTTTTTGCTTGAAGTGCCGGAACCCGCAAGAATACTGGATATTACTCTTCGGAAGGGGTAAAAAACGTAGATACACGGCAAGTTATCCACAAGTGCCTCTAGCCCATGGGCTGCAAGGGTTTGAGGCACTTCTTGTGTCTACAGACTGTCGAACCCGAGGTTATCACTCTGAACACTTGAACTGATCCTTCGCAAAGCTTCAAATTCTTGAAGTTGAGCATGACTTATTAGGAAGATAAGTTGACTTGTTTTAAGTTTCTGAGCTCTTTTATCCAGGTTGGGAACTTCTTGATGAATTTTAGCCCAAATATTTTTAGAAAAGATCGGTTGAAACAGTTGCATAAATGTGGATTGCGTAGTATTCTTGTCCTGCATTTTGATCTCCTTATAATTAGAGATTTGGGCAAGAACTACCCTAACTCTAATTATAAGGACTTTTTATTATGTTTTACAGGAATAATCAGGAATAACAGCTGTTTTTGGAAGATTTTCTTCGTATTTTGCCTGATTTAGCATTTGACTTTTCCGCTAATGCTTTCATGCAACGCTACTGTTGTAGAATAGGTGAAGAATATATTAGGATAGCAATATGTTCAGAGATACTTGCTTTTTATGTGATAAATAGCAAATAAAGAATGCTGACAATCCCTTTGTTATGGGTTGCTCGCATAAACGTATTTATGTGGATCACAAATGAAATTTCAGTCGTTTACTGGCCAATATCATTTGACAGAAGCCCTATAGTAAGAATATAATATTGGCAAATCGATTATCGTACAATGATGGGAAAAAGATTCGTGAATCCTCAAAGAGAGCTTGGAAAAGGTGGAAGCCAGGCAGGTAAAAGCGAATCGGGGCAACTCGGAGTACAGCGCCAATAAGGTGGGTCTGTTAAAGACCAAACAGGGTGGAACCGCGGGAGAACCTCTCGTCCCTGTAGCATTGCGCTACGGGGGCGGGAGTTTATTTTTTGTTACGCTCATTATTTCAGATTATGAATTGGAGGTAAACCATGAAATTTCAGGACATGATTCTTACCCTGAATCAGTTTTGGGGAGAACAAGGCTGTATCATTGCCCAGCCCTATGATATGGAAAAAGGGGCAGGAACCTTTAATCCCAATACCTTTTTAAAGGCACTCGGACCGGAGCCTTGGAAAGTTGCTTATGTTGAGCCCTCGCGCCGTCCGACTGACGGACGATATGGAGAGAATCCGAACCGCCTTCAGCATTATTTCCAATACCAGGTCATCATTAAACCCTCTCCGGATAATATCCAGGAGCTTTACCTCCAAAGTCTGGAGCGTCTGGGTATCAACCCGAAAGAGCATGATATCCGCTTCGTTGAAGATAACTGGGAATCTCCGACCTTAGGAGCTTGGGGACTTGGCTGGGAGGTTTGGCTGGATGGGATGGAGGTCACTCAGTTTACCTACTTCCAGCAGTGCGGCGGAATTGACTGTAAGCCGGTCTGCTCCGAGATTACCTATGGCCTGGAGCGCCTTGCCACCTATATCCAGAATAAAGAAAGCGTTTTCGATATCGAATATGTCGGAGATATCACCTATGGGGATATCTTCCTGCAAAATGAAGTGGAATACTCCCATTACAACTTTGAAGTAGCTGATGTGGAGGCCTTGCAAAGCTGGTTTGAAATGTATGAAAAGGAAGCAATCCGAGTTGTGGAAAAAGGACTGGTCCTCCCGGCCTATGATTATGTCCTCAAATGCTCCCATACCTTTAACCTGCTTGATGCCCGCGGAGCGATTAGTGTGACAGAGCGAACAGGCTACATCGCCCGGGTCCGCAATCTGGCTCGCTTATGCGCTCAAGCTTATGTGGAGCAACGTGAAAAACTCGGTTATCCTTTGCTTAAAACTATGAACGGAAAGGAGGCTGAATAAGAATGGCTAAAGACTTTTTATTGGAGATCGGTACGGAAGAAATTCCTGCTAAATTTGCCCCGGGAGTGATCACCCAGCTTCAGGAACAGGCGCAAAAGCGTCTTCAGGAGCTGCGTTTGGAGTATGCAGAACTTAAGGTATATACGACTCCCCGGCGCTTTGCTGTGCTTATTCAAGGCCTCTCCGAAAAACAAACGGATTTCACGGCTGAAGTTAAAGGACCGGCTGTTAAAGCGGCTTATGATGCAGAAGGCAACTTGACCAAAGCGGCTGAAGGATTTGCCCGTGGTCAAGGAGTTAACCCGAAAGACCTCTATACTCAGGAATTGAACGGAGTACCTTATGTCTATGCTCGTAAATCGGAGATTGGGCAGCCGACCCAAGAGCTGTTGCCGAAGTTCTGCCTGGATTTAATCACCGGCCTCCACTTCCCTAAGCCGATGCGCTGGGCTGATTTGGAGTTCCGTTTTGCCCGTCCGATCCGCTGGATCGTCGCCCTTTTTGGCACGGAAGTCATTCCTTTTGAATTTGTCGGTCTGGAATCCGGGAAAAGCTCCCGCGGACATCGTACTCTCGGTGGTCCCGTGACGATTGAAAATCCGGCTGAATACAGTGAGAAAATGCGTGAGGTTTTTGTCATTGCTGATCCTGAAGAACGGCGCACAATTGTTTGGAAACAGATTCAGGAACTTGCTCAAAAGGCCGGTGGGCTTGTTGATGAGGATGAGGACTTGCTTGAAGAAGTCAGTCATATTCTCGAATACCCAACAGCACTCCTGGGTGAAGTCGCGGAGAAGTATATGCATCTGCCTGAACCGGTTATTACGACCCCGATGAAGGAGCATCAGCGCTACTTCCCGGTGCGTGATCAGAGCGGTGAGCTGCTTCCGTACTTCATTACAGTGCGCAATGGGGATGATTATGCCCTGGATAAGGTTAAGGCGGGGAATGAGAAGGTCCTGAAAGCTCGTCTTGAGGATGCGGCCTTTTATTATCGTGAAGATCAGAAGGTTCCTTTAGTGGATCTGGTCGAGCGCCTGGAGAAAATCACTTATCATGAAAAGTTAGGCACGGTGCGTCAGCGTGTTGAGCGCATGAGCAGCCTGTCCAGCGCCATTGTTGAACAATTGGGCATGGGCAGCGAGAAAAAGGCTTTGGTTGAGCGGACAGCCTTGCTTGCTAAAGCAGACCTTGTAACCCTGATGGTTTATGACTTCCCGGAGCTGCAAGGGATTATGGGTGCTAAATATGCAGGCTTAAGCGGGGAAGAAGAGGAAGTTTGCACCGGGATTTTGGAGCATTACCAGCCTCGCTTTGCCGGGGATGAGTTGCCTAAGTCTCTGACGGGTCGGGCAGTCAGCATTGCCGATAAGCTTGATGCAATTGTCGGATCCTTTGGAATCGGAATCCAGCCTACAGGCTCCCAGGACCCTTACGCCCTGCGTCGTCAGGCTCAAGGAATTGTCGGGATTCTTTTGGAAACCGGTTGGGATCTTTCTCTGGAGAAGCTGTTCTCTGAAGCCTATGAGAATTTTATCCGTCAGGGCGTGAAACTTTTGCCGCTGGCAGACATTCTGACAGCGCTTCAGGACTTTTTCCAACAGCGCCTGCGCTTTGTTCTGCAAGAGCAAGGATTGCGTTATGATACAGTGGATGCTGTGCTGGCTCAAGGCAGTGACCAAATTACTCGGACAGCCAAAAAGGCTCATATCCTCGCTGAAAAACGGGAAGATCCTGAATTCGTTCCTTATTCCCAAGCCTATGTGCGCTGCCTGAACTTAAGCAAAAAAGCTGTGCCACAAGCCTTGGACACTAAGGTGTTGGTTGATCCGGCGGAGATCGCCCTTGCCGAAGCTATCTCTTTGCGTAAAGAACGCTTTGATAACCTTGTCCAAATGGCTGAATATGAAAAGGCCTACAATGTTGCCGCTGAGCTTGTTGCTCATATCGAGGCTCTTTTCCAAGCCGTCATGATCATGGTGGAAGATGAGCAGCTTAAGCAGGCTCGCTTGGCGCTTCTGAGTGAGTGTGTCGAGATTCTCGGCTGCATTGGAGAGCTAAGTCTGTTAGCGTAAAGCAAAGGATGAATTAGAAGCAGATTGAACAGAAAATAGAGAACCCCGGTCCTAATTCAACTTTAAATTAGGCCGGGGTTTTTCCTGAATCTAAATCAATGATTTGCTTTGCTTAAGAGAATGCTATAAAGGCACTCAACTAAATTCTTTACTATTGTTCAAGAGGAACTGCTGGAGCTGGGTTTTCAGGCGGAGCTTCAGGCACCGGGTCTTCAAGAGGAGCTTCGGGGGCCGGGTTACCAGGAGGCGCTTCAGTAGATGGGACCGGTGGAGCAGGTGGAGGAGCAGGCGGTGCAGGTGGAACTGCCGGGCCGATAGCAGTAATCTGAGGCACAGCTCGATATTGGCTCTTTCCGAGATCTTCTGTCTTAATAATATTCCCATTGAGTTTAACTGTACGAGAAGCTGAAGCTATATAGCCCGGTTGCCCTTGTTGTTTAATAACTTGTTTCCCTGGCGCAATGGAATTGTCCTGAATCCTTTGTTCCGTATAAGGAATTGTGGATTCAACTTTACTGGAGATGAGAACTTCTTGACCCGGCTTGACTTTTCCATAAAGCTCGATGGTTAAAGCATTTTGGACGATACGAGTCCGGATGAGGAGATAGGCTCCGGTATCGTTATTGAGCTTGAGATCCAAGGCAGAGTAAACCACAGTGGCATCGCGCCCCAGAGGTACGTAGGCAATGGCCAAATCATGATTTGCTCGTTCCTCAACCTTTAAATTGGCCAAAAGGCCGGCATTATAGAGCGTACTGGAAACTTGACAGATTCCGCCGCCCAGTCCGGGGACAAACACCCCGTTTTCTATAATGTAGGCTTCCAGATATCCCTTTTCGCCGGTTCTTTGGCCTACAATATCATTAAAGGAGATCGTTTCTCCCGGGGGGATAAGGGCTCCGTCCAAAGCCTTGGCGGCGATACGGACGTTTTCAGTGCGTTCTGTGAGGGAAGCGTCAAACCAGGTGGTATAGCTGCCAAGCAGGCCGTCGATTTTCTGGGATTCAAGGTTTGTAGCACTTATATGGGGTTGCTCATCTTTAAAGTGTAATTGAAGTGTTCCGGGATCTTGAAAGATTTTGGTATTCTTTATCTGTTCGACCAACGGCCCGATATCGATGATTTGACCGGATTGGTCAGCTTGAATCTCCATAAGATTTTGTTCATTGATGCGATATGAAGCATCTACAGGTTCTATATTGTATTGATCCAGGTGCGACATGAGATTTTCAGTAAGCTTTGCATCCTCCCAATTTAATACGAGATCTATATGGGCCTCTTCTGAAGCTTTTACTTTACTTAGGGCTATATTGATGATCGATCCTTCTCTCCCCAAGTTATAAGCCTCATTTAAAGGGGCTTCAATG
>Ga0366780_1113_pt1 | contig 11965 bp, 8 predicted proteins | sample BONcelN113001E11_FD_207073 | JGI IMG/M metagenome (GOLD analysis project Ga0366780, IMG submission 207073) | Enriched cells from coal bed in the Powder River Basin, Montana, United States - BONCAT cells N11 rep2 HSBNCT.N11.300.1.E11 ...
GAAATAAAAAAGCCCGGCGCATCCGGGCTTTTCATTCATCAACATGTCAGGCGTGAGTACTTGGGCACTGTATCTAGGCACGTGGCCGTTGAGATGCTCCTTGCGATTCCCGTGCCGGGAGCGGAATCAATTTCAATGCTGCCGCCATGCTTTTCCATGATCGAATGGCACAGCGACAATCCCAGGCCGGTGCCTTTGCCAGCAGGCTTGGTGGTGTAGAAAGCATCAAACGCCTTCTGCCGCACATCCTCGTCCATGCCGGGACCGTTGTCTGCCACCGTCAGGCAAACCCGGCCTTCCTCAGCGGCGGTGGAAATCGTGATGATGCGCGGCCGGTCAACGACCGACTCCAGCGCATCCATCGCATTAATCAACAGATTCATGATGAGCTGCGTGATCTGGTCGCCGACGCCGTACACGGCTGGCAGCTGCGGATCAAGTTTCAAACGTAAATCCATCGATTGCGAACGCTTGTCGTAACGCAGCAAAGAACTGCTGCTGCGCAGCTGGGCATTGAGGCTCAGGAATTGCGATTCCAGCGGCTGGGGCGAGGCGAACTCGGAAATCTCGCGCGTGATCGCGGCCAGACGCTGAGCTTGCTGCAAAATCAGATCGGGCCGGCAGGCACCGCAATTCTCGTTGCTGCAGCTACCGAGCTCATGGGTTTGCTGTTCCGCCATATCCTGCGCGATGCCGCATATCGCTGCGATCGGGTTGCCAATCTCATGCGCCACGCCCGCCGCGAGCGCACCGATGGCAGCCATTTTCTCCTGATGAAAATACTTCTGGCGCTCGAGCAGCAATTCCTTTTCACGCCTGTCCAATACGCTGACCATGCCATTGACGGCATGCATAAGCTGGCCCACTTCATCATGCCGGCGCACCGGCATGGGCTCACCGCGATAGCCATTGACGATTTCCAGCGCGCGGCGCTGCAAAAGCTTCAGGTCTTCAGTCAGCTGCTTGAAGAACAGTCCGGCAATCGTGCCCAGCAAGACCAGCCCGAACATCCCGAGGATCAGCATGGTCATCGCCACCGAATCGGTTTTCGTGCGGTATTGATCCGACATGCGCGCGCGTTCCGAGCGGGTGCGTTCGGCCAGGTTGGTGAAATCATTCTTGATCTTCACCAGCTGGACGATGAGCTTATTCATGTTTTCCTTGGAAGCGTCGGCTGTCGCAGCTTCCAGTGACTGATTGACATCGGCGAGGTCGATGTCGACTTCCGGAAACTTGTCCTTCAAGCCCTGCTGCTTGGCACGCAGCGACTGCATGTGGACGAGGATGCGCTGCAATCCGGCGTTGCGGTCGAAACTGTCGATGTTGATAAAGACGCCCATCACGGTGTGAAAGGCGGCCGCGTCGACGTCCTTGAGCATGCCATCCAGTTCGAGCGATCTTTCAATTTTCTCGAAGTCGCGCATCAACTGGTTTTTTTCATAAAAGCCGAACACTGCGATGATGCACGTGTACAGAATCAGGGTGCTCAGCACAATGAGACTTTTGACGCGGACTGACAGGTGAAACCGTTTCGCAAGCGGCATATCTGCCGCATCGCTTTCCGGGCGTTCCGGCAATTCCGGTTGCAGTGCAGACTTGTTGTTTTCTTCGATTATCATCACGATGAATACACGTTCAATGCGCCGGCTTATTCCGGCTGCTGTCCCGATACGTCTGCTCGAGCTGTGCAATCATTTCCGCACTGCTCCACTCTTGATACCCCGGCATGCGCCGTAAAAGCACGCCGTCGGCCGAAATCAGAAAGGTTTCCGGATACACCTGCATGCCGATACTCTTGGCGATGCTGCCGCCCGGATCAAGGAAATTGGTGAAGGTAATCCCGGTCTGCCGCAGAAATTCCTCGGCGAGCAAGGCATCCTCATCCGTCGAAATGCCGACCACGGCAAAGCGCTTCGGATCGAGGGTTTTACTGAGCTGCTCCAGCGCCGGCATCTCACGACGGCAAGGCGGACACCATGTCGCCCATACGTTCAGAACCAGGAGCCGCCCTTTGAATGAGTGGGTCGAAATTGCCGCACCCGATGAATAATTCAGCACGATATCGGGAAAGGGCTTCCCTTCCACCAGCGCTGGCGCCGCTGCAGTTGCGGCTGCCGTTTCCTGCCTGCCGCAAGAGCAAAGCAGCACGGCTGCAAGAATGAGAAGAGAAGAAAATCGCTTCATTCAAATACCCGGCATGCTGAGGCTACGCTGCCACAGCGAGAGTTCGGTGCAGCAGAACGCATGCGGACCCCGCGAGAAAACCGTCACGGCCAGGCAGAGAAACAGCACTGCCGCAAATCCCAGGATCGCCCACCCTGCCATGCGCTCGTCGCTCCATTTGCGCATGTGGCGAAAATAGAAATACGAAGCATAGATGAGCCAGACCGCGAGTGCCAAAATTTCCTGCATGAGCCAGGCCCAGTCTGGCCCCCAGGATTCATATGCCCACCAGGCGCCAAGCACTGTGGCGACAGTAAATGCGGGAAATCCCACCATGATCGAAAAATGCATCGAATGCGCCAGGCGCGCCGCAGTCGGCATGCTTTGCGCGAAAAAGTCGCCGGTCGCGGGACGTCTGCGCACATAGCCTGACAGGCAGGCAGCGCCCATTGCGGCAGCCACCGCGAACGCGCCGACGCCGATCAGGTTGCCCAGCACATGAGCATACTTCCAGTAGTTCAGAAGGACTGGAAACCGGTAACCTGTTACTGCCTGGCCGGTAGCGGTCAGCCATATCTGGAACAGTGCGGCGACCATCACGATGCTCATGACGAAAGCGCCGGCAGTGCGCGTGCGATAGACGCGCTCCATGACAAGATAGATGACCAGCGTAACAATGCTGAATGCCGCCAGCACTTCATACAGGACATTGAACGGCACATGCCCCGGGCGATGCAGATAATAGGTTTCCATCCAGCGCATTGCGAGATTCAGGCCGAGCGCCACTGTGCCGACCGAGGCAAAGACGGAGGCAAGCCTGCCCGTCAGACCGGGGCCCCGCCACAGGTGGATGAAGTACAACGCGGTTGAGATCAACAGCAGCAGGTTGGCATAACCGACGGCCTTGAGGGTATGCGGCTGATCGAGGCGAATGCCAGCGTTCAGGATGGCGGTTTCGACAGATTCGTAGATGCCCATGACCAGGACACCGCCCAAAATCAGCGCCACATACAGCTTGAACACGGATACTCCGTGAAGCTGATTCATCCGACGCAAAATTTGTTGGCCCATAGCGATTTCTTCAGCGCGAGCGGAACCTGAATGTCAAATGATGCATTGTTCGCTCCGCGTCAGCGCCCTCTGTGAAGGTTGCGGCAGCACCGATAGACTGCCGATTGCAGCCTTATAAAGCAAGTTCGGTTCCAGGAAGGATAAGCAGCCAGGATGGCTGCAGGGGCCGCGCTATCTGGGCCCTTAATGAATCTTTTTCTCACGGATGGGATAGGCAATGGTGCCGTTCCCATTTTCAGGAATCACGGCAACGCGGTCGCCGGCGGCTTGCCGTTTCTTGCCTAATTGTTCTTCCCATTCCCAGATGGCGGCATTGGCCTTGGCCAGATAGGCATCGTCCTTTTTGGACAAATGCACATAGCTGCGCATGGCGCCCAGCGCCCCTTCGAGGTCATGCAAGCCTTCCAGCGCCTCGGCCAGCCCGTAGTAGGCATTGGTCTGGGAAGGACGCAAGTCGATGGCGACATTAAAAGAATCGCGCGCGATGTCGTAGCGTTGCAAGCCGATCATGGCAAATCCCATGTTGACATGCGCCTCGGGCATGCGCGGCGCCAGTTCCAGCACGCGATGAAATTCCCCGGCTGCGGCCTGATACTGCCGCGCGGCGAGCAGCGATGCTCCATTGGCAAAACGTTGCGCGAGTTCGTCCCTGGGGAGCTGGCCATGGGGCATGGCGGGTCCGGCAACCTGCGTAGCGGCGCCGCGTTCCGGCAACATCAGGGAAAACACGCCGATGATCACCGTCAGGCACAGCGTGCCGATGGAAAACGCGCGGGCCGGCTGGCCAAACAGCGCCCGGGCGCTGAAACGCAGCACGGGGCGCAATCGCACCATTGCATTCAGCACGAATAATCCGGCGCCGGTCACGGCCAGGAATCCACCCACGCCAGCCAGGCTCATTGCCAGAAAATAGGCCGGGTATTCTGCAATCACATCGATATGCAAGGTCTTGCGGGGCACGCCAAGCAAGCCCGACCACGCCAGCCCGGCGACCAGGATCAACAAGCCCGCGCCATAAATCAGGGGTTGCCAGCGTACCAGGCGCTCATGAAGCTTGCTGCCGCTAATGGCAGGCAGCAGACGGAATCCCATCGTCATGTACGCCAGCGTCACCGCGCCGACGGTGCCGTGGTAATGCGCCGGCACCACGGTGGTATCGCTGCGGATGAATGCGCCCACCAGGCAGCCTGACAAAAACAGCACGATCGACAGGCACAATGGCCAAGCAACTATGGAATTGCCAGAGCGTGACCTGAAGACGCGCACCAGCACCAGCACGGCGAGCAGCGTCGCCGCAGGCCAGCTTCCCAGGGACATCAGCCTGGTCAGGGCCGCGCGGAACTCCCAGCTTGCCACCGGATGCAGCGCATAGATGACCGTGGCGCCGAGCGCGGGCAAAGCTGCAGCAAGCATCAGCACGATCAGCCAGAATCGCGGCGCAAGCGGGGCATCCAGCACGTGCTCGGCCAATACGACCCACACGCCCATCAGGAGCAGCACGTGCACAAACTGCAAGACGTGCCCGGGGCCCCAGGCAAGCAATTCAAAGCCGCCCGGATCGGCGGGCATGCCGATGGCCGCGTAGGAGGCAACGGCCGCGCTGAAAGCCACCGCCATGACGCCCATCGACAAGGCTGCGGCAAGACGCCAGATCGCCACCGCTCCCTGGCTGAAGTGGTGAATCAGCCCGCTAATCGAGGTCAGCGCGCACAGCAGCACGCCGCCGAAAAAACAGGCCAGGCCGACGAGATACAGGCGACTGTCCAGCACCGGCACGTAATTCGACAGGACAGGCGTGGCCGGGCCGAAGAATGGCGCCAGGCACATCGCCAGCACCCCGGCAATCGACAAGGCCAGCGCGCCCCAGCGCCAGCGCCCTGCCTCGCCGCCGGCAGCCAGCGTCCACACCGCGGCGGCGCAGCTGAGGAACCACACCAGCACCGCCAGGCCGACGTGCAAAACCAGAGAACTGCGAAACAGATGGGCGGACGCCACCGCGTCGGGCAAGGGGATGCGCGCGACGACCAGCAGCAAGGCGCAGACGGTGGATAATCCGAGCGCCAGCAAGGCCAGCAAAAGCCAGCCGCCGGCAAGACGGCGCACGCCGGTTTGCTCGTGCCAAGCCGCGGCAATCTGGTCAAACACGGCCACTAGACCGCCCCCTTGTGAGCCGAGGTCGAAATGAAGGGAACGCCGAAAAATGTCAGGAATGCCACGATGAATACGGCCACGACCAGTATCGACCCGGCACGCGGCGACAGCTTGAGGGTAAAGCGCGCATGCAGGGAAAAGGCCAGAACCAGCCAGGTCAGGAACGCCCAGGTTTCCAGCGGGTCCCAGGCCCAGTAGCGGCCCCATGCGTCCTGCGCCCAGATAGCGCCGGCGATCAGCATCAGGGTTTCGAAAACGAAGCCGATAGCCATGCAACGGAATGACAATTCAGCAAGGCGCTTATCCTCGGGCAGGCGCTCGAAACGGCTGGCGCCGAATGCCGTACGGCGCGCCAGGATCACCCCGGAGATGCCGAGCGCGACCAGCACCCCGCCGAAGAATACCTTGCCAAAACCGATGTGAATATAGAGCCAGATCGTATGGTAAGTCGGCGGCAGGTGGCCTTCGCCCGGATTAGTCATGATCAGCCACCCCATGACCATGAACAGCACCGGCATCACGACCGCAGCGCTGGGCCGTATGGGCGGAATGCGCCAATATGCCAGGGCAAACGCCACCATCATGCTCCATACATTGGATGAAAGAATCTCGAACAGGGTAATGAAAGGACCATGTCCAAGCCGCTCCCAGCGCATGGCGATCGATATGGTATGCAACAGCAGGCCCAATACCATGAGCCCCAGCACCGTACGCTCCGGTCTCTTCTTGAGAGTGACGGCTACGATGGAAATACTGCCGGCAAACACATAGGCCACCAGCGCAGCCCAGAGGCATTTCAATTCAATCATGTTTTACGCTAAACGGGTTTCATTCCAGGGCCGGGCTGCGAACTTGCGCCAGAAATGCCATCCCAGCGCGCTCACTGTCAGCATAGATACTACCAGCAGCCAATGAATGGTCCAGTCATAAAACACTGTGTATCCCATCCATGTGCGCAAGCCGTCGTAGACCAGCCTCCCTTCGGCCAGATCGATGGCGTCCCCCGGCTGCATCTCATAGCGCCGCTCGCCAATGCGCACTACCATGCGATGCCGGTTCGGCAAGCGAAACTCCGAATCCGACGCCGGATCGATCAAGACCTCATCGAACTGGAGCAAGGACCATACCCGCATTGCCGTCCCGGGTAATTGCCACTCGCGCGCCTGGCTGTATTCATTGATCGGATAGGAAGGAAGGTGCACGGTTCCCAATACCGGCGCGCCGCCCGTTGCGGGATGCCAGATGAATGCAGGGGCAAAACCCTTGTTGGGACTGGTATAAAAACGATAACCTGACAGCACCAGCGGCGTATGGTCGCCAATGTCCATCACCTGTTCCTTGCCGCTGCCGTCGAGATAGCGCACGGCGTTGCGTGTCTGCCCGCGCTGCACGCCCGGCGCATAGGCAATGCGGAATCCCTCATTGATGAAGCGCACCTGGTCCAGTCGTCCCCAATGCCATGCGCCAGCCTCGACTTCCATGAGCTGGCCGCCGAATTCTTCGCCTTGCGCCAGCTCGACCTTGCCTTTCAGGTATGTGAGGCGTCCAAGAGCAACCAGCAGCACGATCGTGATCAGCCCGAGATGAAACAGAAGCAGTCCGCTCATACGGCGAAAAGCAGGATGGGTCGCCACCGAGGCAATCAGGTTCAGGGCAAGCAGCAATAGCGACGGCACCAGCACCCAGGTTGCCGGCGCTTCGTAAATGTAGGCATACCAGATTGCCGCGCCGAGAATGATCAGCGCGACCAGCGTGAGCTTCAGGGAAGCCAGCCGGCGCAACAGGATCATCACGGAGGATTGGAACATGTGCTCTTCATCCAGTTGATGCCGCTGCCGCCGGTGTTGCCCGTGCCGCCGCTGCTGGCGATCAGGTTGGTGCCGCTCTTGCCGGAGGAACCGCAGTTGGTATCGGCCCAGTTGCCGCTCGATGCAAAGCTCCGCACCTTGAGCTTGGCCTTCCAGTAATAGGGCTCCTGGCTGTATACGCCAGAGCTGCCGGAGATCGCCACTTCCTTGCTGCTGCCTACGCCCTGCCCCGCTTCTTCGCCCACATCATTCAGGTTGACCAGCAAGGCCTTGTTCTTCCAGCCGTGCGGAACCGCGACATGGCACCAGCTGCAGCGCAATTCCTTGCCGATCTTGTCGACGTGGTAGTTGTGCAGATTGCCCTTGCCGGTGCTTCCATCGTAAAAGCCAGAGGTTCTGCCGGCGTCGTTTCTCGAAGTGTAGGTGGTCCTGTTATGACACTTGAAGCACAGCAGATTCGTGTCGCCGCCGCCGGTGTCGGTCCAGTTACCCTTAAGGATGAAATCATTGCCTGAACCGTGCGGCCCCCACGGACTGCCATTGTCGCCACCATCAGGAACGACGGTAATGAAGGTCGGGGTAGCGTTGGCGGGATTCACACGCACTGCGGTCGTGGTATTCGAGCCATGGCAATCGCTGCAATACATGGTGTTGCTGCCTACCTGATTGTTCCAGGGCGGCAGCCAGGGATTGCCGCCACTCATGCCACGCGTGGTGGTCGATCGGCCGGTACTGTCCATCACCGGGTGCCACGATCGATGGTTGCAATTGTTCCAGGCCGGATCGGCGCCGGCATTGGTGCCCTGATTAATGCAGGTATTGGTCGCCGGGCCCTGCATGCCGCTCGGCGCCTGAATTTCCTTGGCGATATTGGTATACATCGTCAATCCATTCGTGCCGGACGTGGTGCCGGGAGCGCCCAGGATAGGCCGGTTGCCGTTCGGGTAGGCGTTGTTGTCGCTGAAGCCGTAATTTGAATGGCACTTCAGGCAAATCTGGTATTCGCGCGTGACATAGGTGCTGCCCACAAGGGCGCTCGCATTGTTGCCGGGGTCACCCTTCTTGACAGTGAACCCTGACGGCATGGCATGGAATGACGTCGATCCGTAAGTCGGCTCGATGCCCCATGAGCCGCGCAGCACGCCCGACGCGATATTGGAATGGAGCGTATTGGTATCGTTGGTATGCGGGTGCGTGCCGGCAGCATCCGGCGTGCCCGTGAGAGAACCGGCCGGATTGCCGCGAAAATCGCGGAACTTCACCACGCGGTGCGGATTATGGCAGTCGGAACACTCGGCGTGGCGATTGGTCAGACTACCGACACCAAGTTTGGCGCGCGACTCGAGCAAATCCTTGCCGCACTTGCCGGCGATCTTGCTGCAATCAGCGTCGACACCATCATTGAATACGCCGCCGATTTCATGCACTTCCGCGCTGGCGGCCTGTTCCGTGCTCTTGATCGGCATATGCCTGCCCAAGGCGAAGTCATCCTTAATGTTTGGCACGGCGGTGGTCGTCCCGGCGGTATAGCTTACCGCCGATGCGCCGCTGGCGGTATGGCACTGATAGCAGGTTTCCTCGAGGGCCGGGTTGCCACCGGCTTTGGGTGTTGACCCGCTGTCGGTCCCTTCGCGCAGCAAACGGCGCGCGCCCTGCACGGTATGGGTATCGTGGCAATTCAGGCAACCGGCCTGCCACACCGGTGGAGGCGTATTGGCAGGCGTATCTGCGCTCGATGGAAACTCGCGCTGCTTTGCAGCGGCATCCGTATAGGATTGCGTAGCGACCTGGCTGTTGGCATGCGCCGAGTAAGCCCAGCTGGCGCCGCCCTTGTTGTGGCAAGCCAGGCAAATGATATCGTTGGTTGCGTTGAACAAACCGCCGGCCGGCTGGTTCACCTGGAATCGGTTCACGCGCAGGAACTTGGCATTGCCGTTACCCGTCGCCTTGTCGCGCAGGTGCGGGTCATGGCAGGTGGCGCACTGGATCTGCCCATTCTCGAGCGGCATCTTGGGCGGCGTCGCACCGCGTACGCGCGTGCCAACGATGGTGCCGTCCGGGCCGCGCAACTCGCCATCATTGGTGGCGAGCGTGCTGTCATAAGTGATCGAGATCGGATGATCCGCAGTGAGATCGGTACCCAGGTTGCGCGTGAATCCAGTGGTAGCGTTCGTGCTTGGCATCTTGACCGGCGAAGCAAGACCACCCGCCATCGGAATGGTGACGTTTTTCGCGCCGTTCAAGGCATTGACCTTGTCAATCCCCATCGTGCCGTCATGGCAGGAAAGGCAAAGCTTGGAACTGCCGCCGGGCGCTGCATCCAGCTCCGAAGTGGGGGCTTCCATCGAAGATGAGGTGTAAGGCGTATAAGTCTGCCCTGACAGCTTCCGGTTCCACAGCGGCGCGCCGACGGCATTCTGGCCTGTGCCGAACACGATAGATTCGGCCTCGTGCGGCGTATGGCAAAACACGCAGACCTGGGTTTCCGCGCTGGCCTTGATCTCGCGCACCGGCACCCTGCCCCCAGAAGGCGTCGTTGCGCCATCGGCCGCGGCGGAGAGATTATGCTTGGTGCCGCGCACGTCCGATATCTTGTCGGTCACCGAAATGGCGCCATGCGCCAGCGCGGCGATGACGAGCATCGCCAGGGCCAGCAAATACAGCACGGGGCGTTTCAACCCTGCCATCACGCCCCTCCCAGGAACTGGAATATCGCAATGCGACCGTTGAACATGTCAGCGACGTAAATCCGCCCGGCCGCATCACTCCACGCGCCGGCTGGCAAATAGAACTGCCCCACATCCTGGCCTGTGCCACCCAGCGGCATCAGAAACTCCCCTTTGCTGTTGAACACCAGCAGGTTATCGTAGAACGACTCGACGACATAGATATTCCCCCTGGGGTCGACGGTCACGCCCTTGGGGCGCGTCAGGTTGCCGTAGTAAAGGCCGCGTCGCCCCATGCCGCGCACGAACTTGCCATCGGCATCGAAGACCTGCAGGCGCGCATTCATGCTGTCGGTGACATACAGGCGGTCGCCGGCAAAAGTGATATGCGTTGGAAAATTCAACTCGCCATCGCCTTCACCACGCCTGGCGATGGTTTGGACGAGGCGTCCATCGTCGTCGAACACCTTGACATCGTGAGCATGCGTATCCGCCACGTATATCCGCCCGCGCTTGTCGTCGCGTGCCAGGCCCGTGGGGCGATCGAGAATATTCTTGCCGAAGCTGCCGGCAGGTTTACCTTCCGGGTCGAGGCGATACACTTGCCCGAGCTCGGCATCCGCCACCAGGATTTGCCCGCCCTTGCCCTGCGCGACGCCGATCGGTGTCACGAACTGGCGATTCTGCTGTGCCATGCTCCACACGTGCAATTTGCCGGCAAGCTGGTCGAATACGAAAACGGCATGATTGGCGACATCGCTGACGTAGACACGCCCCTGCGCATCCACCATGCCGGATTGCGGGCGCTTCAGGATGGTTTTTTCTTCCATGCCGCTGACCAGACCGACCAGCCAATGGAAAAACTTGACGCCGGCACTGCGCTTGTCGCCGCCCTCGGGAATGAAATTCTCTTCCCCGGTCAATTGACCGACATAACGATAACGCGGCGTCTCCGGCGGCGCCGGCCAGACACGTGCAGCGGATTCCGGACGCTTGTCGACGTCGAGCTGCATCACGTATTTCGTCTCGGCGCAACCGGACAAAAGAAAGGCGGAGGCCAGCAGAAAGGGAATCAGCGGGCGCAGGCAAATCCTCATTTACGGCCCCCTGTTTTCCGGCGGGACCACGTTAAACATCTGCACCCTGGCATTGAGGCTGTCGGATACATACAAGGTATTGGACTCGATTGACAAGCCGGTGATGCGATGGAATGCGCCCGGCACGGAACCCTGCCGGCCAAAGGCGGCAATCATTTTTCCGCCATCAAAGATCTTGATTCTGTCATCAAACTGGTCGGCAACATACACGCGATTGAAGCGATCGATGGCGATGGCAACCGGGTCCTTCAACACTTCCGGGCCAAAGGCAATGCGCTCCTTGCCATCCATGCCGAGCATGACAACCTGGCGCGAGGCGCGGTCCAGCAGATACAAAGCGTCGGCGCCGACTGCCATGGCTTCAATGCCATGCGATTCCAGGGGTCTGATGACGGAAAGCACGCGGCCGAAGCTATTGAAGACGACCACCCGGTTAAACAAGCCGTCCGCCACAAACAATCTGTCATGGGGCTCGTCAAGCACGATTGCAACCGGCCGCCCCAGTTCGAGCGAACTGGAAAAGCTGCGCAACAATCGGCCATCCCAGGAATAGTGACTCACCTGACGCGCATTGGCATCCGCGACGTAGAGAGAAAGGTCGGATGCCACCGCAATGGACCGTACGCCTTCGCTCAGGGTTTCATTAAACCGCGTCATCGCTTGCTGCATGGGGTCGTAGCGGAAGATCTGCCGGCGTCCCGCATCGAATACGTACAAAAGCCCGTTGCGCCCAGTTGCCAGCATGGGATGCTGCCAGCGCACGTATGTCGCGCCGCCCGCCCCGGGCGCGGCGCCGAAGGGCCGCGCCTGCAAAAGGATCGGTTGCACGCCGCCCACCATCCCCGCTGGCGCCAGCAGCGGCCGCTGCGCAGATGCGCTCTCATGGGAAGCAGGCGCGGCGCAACCGGCCAGCGAAAAAACCGTCAGGCCGCCCAGTCCGATGGCAGTGGCAGCCAGCACAATCCGCGGAACGACAAACGGGCGAATAAGAGGGAGAATAAGCGGACGA
>Ga0366780_1114_pt1 | contig 11845 bp, 10 predicted proteins | sample BONcelN113001E11_FD_207073 | JGI IMG/M metagenome (GOLD analysis project Ga0366780, IMG submission 207073) | Enriched cells from coal bed in the Powder River Basin, Montana, United States - BONCAT cells N11 rep2 HSBNCT.N11.300.1.E11 ...
GCATACCATCTATAGTCATCAACTCCATGCTCACAGCCTCAGTCCTCCTTTATAGCTTTGAAAGCGCATGATTCGATACACGCACCGCATTTTATGCATTTATCAGGATCGATCAGGAACGGCTCTTTTATTTTGCCGGATATTGCGCTAACCGGACAGACACGCGAACACTTTGAGCACCCACGGCAAAGCTCCCGCTCAATATAAATGCGTTTTAACTTCTGACAGATCCTGGACGGGCATCTCTTTTCTATCGCATGCGCTTCATACTCGTTGCGGAAATATTTGATCGTGCTGACAACAGGAAATGCGGCGGACTTGCCGAGACCGCACAGAGCAGTCGATGATATCGTGTCTGCAAGCTCAAGCAGCATATCAATATCTTCGATTGTACCTTGACCGGAGACCATGCCTTCCAGGATTTGACGCATCCGCTTCGTTCCCTCACGGCAAGGCACACATTTGCCACAGGATTCATGCTGGGTAAAATTCATAAAAAATCTTGCGACTTCTACCATGCAGGTGTACTCATCCATAACTACCAGCCCGCCTGAGCCTATCATAGCCCCGGCCTTTTTTAGCGAATCGAAATCAAGCGGCAGGTCAAGATGCTCTTTCGTAAGACAGCCGCCGGAAGGTCCGCCTATCTGTACAGCTTTGAACTCAGCGCCGTCGCGCATCCCCCCGCCAATATCAAAGATGACTTCGCGTAATGTCGTACCCATCGGAACTTCAATGAGGCCGGTATTTTCGATGTTGCCGGTCAAAGCAAAGGCCTTGGTTCCCGGGCTTTTTTCCGGCCCTATCGATTTATACCACTTGGCGCCGTTTTCAATAATTAGCGGTACATTGGCAAAAGTCTCCACGTTGTTAAGCACGGTTGGTTTGGCAAAAAGCCCTTGCTCCACCGTCCGCGGCGGTTTTACTCTCGGCATGCCGCGTTTTCCTTCGATAGAGGCAGTAAGAGCGCTTCCTTCGCCGCATACAAATGCCCCGGCACCTTTGCTTATTTTAATGTCAAAATGATAACCTGAGCCCAGAATATCCTTACCTAGCAGTCCGTACTCCCTTGCCTGATCAATTGCTGCTTCCAAACGGCTTACCGCCAGCGGATACTCGGCCCGCACATAAATATATCCTTCCGATGCTCCACAAGCTATACCGGCAATCATCATGCCCTCCAGCATCCTATGGGGGTCACCCTCCATGATGCTCCTGTCCATAAAGGCTCCCGGATCGCCTTCATCACCATTGCAAACAATATATTTACTTACCGATTTCTGGCGCTTAACCTGGCTCCATTTACGACCCGTAGGATACCCGGCGCCGCCGCGCCCCCTGAGGCTGGCTTCTTCGATCTCGCTTACGATATCATCCGGACTCATCGCAAACAGAGCTTTTTCGAGCGCCCTATATCCGCCAATTGCTAAATACTCGTTGATTGATGTAGCATCAATATGTCCGCAGTGATCAAGTACAAGCCTTGTTTGCTTTTTATAAAAGGGGATTTCCTCCTGCGTAGGGTATGTTTTTTCATTCTTCTTATAGGCAAGCCTGTCGATAAACCGCTCTCCCAGGATCGTCTCTGCCACGATCTCGCTGCAGTCTTCCGGCTTGACCTTGATGTAAAGCCAGCCCTGCGGCTCTATTCTGACAAGCGGTCCCATTTCGCAGAAACCATGACACCCGCTTTTTTTCACACCCACCGAATCAGGATGAGGTTCTTGCTCTAAGTTTACCGCGCAATGTACGCCGTTCTCCTCAATTAACCTAATTAGCTCAGCATATATATCCAGCGACCCACCGGCCACGCAGCCCGTTCCGGCGCATACCAGGATCTTCTTTTTCTGCGATTCCAATGATTTCTGATATAATGAGCCTGCATTTCTTAGATCTTCCCTGTTTAAAAACATCTCAGTTTTCCTCCTTGAGCTTCACAATAAGCTCGCTTGCTTTATCTGGCGTCATGGCAGGAAATACTTTCTCATTTACAACGAGCACAGGCGCAAGACCGCACGCTCCCAGACACGAAACCGTTTCAACCGTAAACATCAGATCGTCCGTAGTCACTTTGGCTTCCGAAAGCCCGAGCTCCTTTCTCAGTTTTTCGAGAATCGGGATGGATTTTCTCACATGGCACGCCGTTCCATCGCATATTCTTATTACATATTTACCTTTCGGTTCTAATGAGAAGTTTTCATAGAAAGTCGCTACACTGTATATTCTAGCGGGGCTAATTTTAAGTTTTGCTGAAAGATAGGTAAACGCTTCTTTGGGAAGATATCTGTATCTTGACTGTGTATCCTGCAATATCGCTATAATATTGCTCGAATCGTACCTGTATTTCTGCAGAATTTCGTCCAGTTCTTTAAAATCAATTGTTGTCTGCATACTATGGCCCTCCCTGTCAAATGATTGTGAAAATTTTCTCATATTCAGCTTAACCGACCGCCTACATAATTGCAATAACATTTGTGAAAATTTTCCCATTATTTTGTGATATATTTCACATTAAGTATGAATTGAGCAACCACTATATTGTAAAGCAGATGTCAACCGCACCATAGTGCAGACAATAAGAAAACCGCGTGTGCGGGCTTCACGTCTGTTTATTAATACATTGAATGGGAAATGTAGAAAGCGCTTTGCATAAACGAGGTTAAGCGCCAGCGTCGAAGTATTGCGGAGGCGCCAAGGGGGGGAGATCGCCACGCTTGCGCTCGCGATGACACAAGACTTATACTTTCTATCAAACTAAGAAAGCCCATCCGCCGTTCGTCCCGGCGAATGGGCTTCGTATGTTGTTTTGCTACGCTTCAGCCTCTACTTGCGTCAATGATCGGCTGATATATATCCAGCTCGCAGTAATTATCCTTGGACAATTTAGAATCGATATATTCAAATCTAAACGTATCCGCAAATTTATAGCCTGAATTAAAAATCCATTTAGAATACATATGAACCAAGAGCCGCCCTACCTGTCTGCCATTAATTTCATCGGGACGAAAGAACCCGACAAAACGAAAGACTACATATTTATGGGCAGGCACTACAACCCCTTCCATGCCTTGTGGAATATGGTCCAAGTCACATACCTGAATAGATGGCATGTAATAGATGCATCCGTTTTTATTATCGCTCCAGTCTGTATAGCCGAAATAAACCAGGGGATCAACCGGGTTAATAATCCTCTGCCTATGATGATAGAAGAAATCCCGCCCATAATAATTGGCAACTTTATCTCCAGACTTACTCATGATCTTATGCTTTACGCCAGCCAAATAAAACTTCTGTTTAAACATAAAGGAAGGTTTGTAGACCACTGAATTATTAACTGACATAATATCATCTATATTTATCTTTTCCTGAATAGAGATGGATACAGGTTCTGATCGAATCTTCAGAGGCGTAAGTCCAAATTTCTTCCGGAACGCTCTAATATAGGACTGTTCATAATCAAACCCGTAGTCCATGGCAACATCTATGATGCGTTTTTGCGTATCTTTCAGTTCACTGATACTGGATGAAAGCTTACGGGATAGGACATAATCCATTAATGTTTCTCCGGTTAATGATTTAAATATCCTGTGCAAATGATATTTGGACATCCCACAATACCCTGCTATGTCGTCTAATACAAATTTCTTATAAAGATTATCCTCAACATAACGGATACACGATGCGATCGTTTCTTTTACATCCATTGGCTGCACCCCCTGGCCCGCAAGCAATCTTAGATTACTTAAACAAGTATTAGCAGCATCCCTGCTGAAACGGTTGAATAGGCCGGTCACTATTGATATGCCTTAAGCACCAGTGCCGCATTACACCCCCCAAAGCCGAAAGAATTGGTGAGAGAATGCGTGATTTGCGCACTTTTCCCCTGATTAGGAACATAGTTCAGATCGCATTCCGGATCAGAATGCTTGTAATTAATTGTAGGAGGCAAAAACCCTTCCCGCAAGGAATAAGCGGTGATGATAGCCTCGACAGCCCCGGCGGCCCCCAGTAAATGCCCAGTCATCGACTTGGTGGAGCTAACTGCCAATTGATATGCATGACTGCCAAATACCGCTTTAATAGCCGCAGTCTCGGTTTTATCGTTTAACCCGGTCGAAGTGCCATGAGCGTTTATATATTGAATATCACCAGCGTTTAGCCCGGCATCAGCCAAGGCTAGCTGCATGCACTGGACGGCGCCTTCTCCACCTGGAGACGGTGCTGTTATATGATAGGCATCATTTGTGCAGCCATACCCTACGACCTCCGCAATAATATCCGCCCCTCTGCCTAAAGCATGGTTAAGTTCTTCAAGAATCAGCACCCCTGCACCCTCTCCCATGACAAACCCATCCCGCTCAGCGTCAAAGGGTTTGCAGGCAGCTGCAGCATCTAAATTTGTGGTCATCGTCTTGCTGGCGCAGAAACCCGCCATAGCCAGGCGAGAGATTGGCGCTTCGGTTCCGCCGGCAAGCATAACGTCAGCCGCTCCCCTTTGGATTATTTTATAAGCATCACCAACTGCGTTGCTAGATGAGGCGCAGGCGGTGACAACACATTCAACAAATCCCTTAATCCCATACTTAATAGCAATCATTCCGGCTGCCATATTGGGCAGCATCATTGGTATCATGAAAGGACTTACTCGATCCGCACCTTTTTCTAATAACACCTGATGCTGATGCTCCAGCGTCTCCAAGCCGCCTATACCTGAGCCGATTATGATACCTGTCCGCAGCGCATCAATCGAAGCAATGCCTATACCTGAGTCTTCAAGCGCCATTTGTGTTGCCACAGCAGCGTACTGGGAAAAGCGATCCATTCTCTTCGCTTCTTTTTTCTCAATAAACTGGCTGGGATCAAACTCTTTAATTTCTGCCGCAACCTGCGTGGGAAAATCAGAGACATCAATCCTTTCAATCCGGCTAATGCCCGATCTTCCATTCCTAATTGACTGCCAGAGTTTATCAGCGCCCAACCCCAAAGAAGTAACTGCTCCCATGCCTGTTATCACTACACGTTTATTCATCTTATTATTTCCTCCTGTGTTTTAATATTCTTCCCGGTCTCGTCAAAACATTATTTAGTGCTGTCTTACTGCAGCAATAAGAATAAGAAAGCACCTATATCCATAATCCTTTATAACTGTAACACGCATCATATATCAAAAATGAACAACTATTGCTTTTTCATTAATAAACCTATTTAAAATAAATTCCGCAAAGCGCGAATACCCCAGAATGCAAAAAGTCTCTGTAGACACATTGTCTACAGAGACTTAATTTACTTATGACAGACTCGCAAGCCGCTTTTTTATCTGCAGCCTCACTTATAGAACGCCGGTAATGGAATGAAACAATATTACAAGAAAGACTGTTAGTGTCTTGATTACCGTCATTGCAAATATGTCCGGATAGGAATCGCGGTGTGTCAATCCACAGACTGCCAGCAGTGTTATAACTGCTCCGTTATGCGGCAACGTATCCATCCCGCCGGAAGCCATTGAAGCTACCCTATGCAGTATTTGCGGCGACATACCGATCGAATTGGCCCATGTCAGCCAGTCTTTGGCAAACAAGTCAAGAGCAATCGACATGCCGCCTGAAGCTGATCCGGTTATACCGGCTAAAATATTAACGGTAACCGCTTCTGACACCAGGGGTGATCCACCAATCTTTATATTGATCAAAGCAGCCGAAATCGCTTTAAACCCGGGTAAAGAGGAAATAACATTACCGTAGCCAACCTCGGAGGCAGTATTCATAATCGCCAGCAGCGACCCTATCGCTCCGGCATTCAAGGTTTTCGCCAAACCATTTGTTGGCAGCCGCCCTATCCCAAGCGCTACCGCAACCACAATGCCACAGACAAGCGCTATAATAAGCGACCAGTTGCTAGTGACATTTTTAACCGAGGCGGCAACCAAGGGGAGGTTCATGGCCTGGAAAGGCTGGAGCAGATTGGGATTCCAGGTAAACATATTGTTTAAAAAGAAGTTGATTACCAAAACAGTCAGTAACGGTAAGACACCAATATACCAGGCAGGTAAATCATCACTTGAGCTTTTTTCCGGTTCATTCAGCGTATGATTACCATATCCTTCACCAACCGTTATTGCAGCCTTTCTCCGGTATTCGAGCCAAGTGACACCTAAGACAAGAATAGTTAGTCCTCCCAGTAAGCCGCTGACCGGCGCAGCATATACGGTTGTGCCAAAGTAGCTGGTAGGGATGATATTTTGAATTTGCGGCGTTCCGGGGAAGGAATCCATGGTAAAGGTGAAGGCCCCCAATGCAATAGCGCCCGGCAGCAACCGTTTGGGTATATCAGCCTCTTTAAATAAAGCGGACGCGAACGGATAGATCGCAAAAACAACAACAAATAAACTGACGCCGCCATAAGTAAGTACCCCACCCGCCAAAACAATTGACAGAATAGAACGCTCCCTGCCTAGACTGTTAATAATCCAGCGTGAGATGCCTTTGGCCAAGCCGGTATCTTCCATGACCTTGCCGAAAACAGCGCCCAGCAAGAATACCGGAAAGTAGGTTTTAATGTACGTTACCCCTTTGGCCATGAAAAGCTCCGTGTATGCAGGCATTAGCGGCAGCCCTGAAAGCGAAGCGGCGAGCAACGCAAAAACCGGAGCGAATAAAATGACCGAAAAGCCTCTATACGCAAAGAACATCAGCAAAAACAAGCTAAGAATTATACCAATCTCCTGCATATTTAAAACACTCCTTGAATAATAGAATGATTGTCTCAAACGATAGTATGCCCAGTTGCTGCATGTTGTATAACCGAGATATTAATCTACTTACTCTTACTGCTTACTGTTTATCAATGGGCCAGACTTGTGAATTCTTCATAGTTTTGAACTTTAAATCTCACGATTATACATTCTGCTTCTGCAGCATTACATTCGAAGTTGCACATGCACCCTGTCCTATTGTGGAATACTAACAAATGGTGGCAAGCCTAATTTACGGAAGGTAAAATACTAAGATGGATTTATTTCTTGTTATATTGATTCTGCTATGTCTGATTGGCGTTTCAAATATTTTACATAGACTGATTCCGTTTGTGCCGGTGCCCCTGATTCAAATTGTATTAGGTTATACTGTCGCTTATCTTCCCTCCGGTATACACCTGCCTTTAAACCCTGATCTGTTTTTCGTATTATTTGTTGCCCCCCTCTTGTTTAACGACGGAAAACGGATACCCAGAGAGCAGTTGTGGGAACTGCGCCTACCTATTCTGCTATTGGCATTAGGATTGGTATTCGCAACCGTGTTCGTGTTGGGGTATATTGTTCATTGGCTGGTTCCATCTATTCCTTTGTCAGCAGCTTTTGCAATCGCAGCTATACTATCCCCTACAGATGCTATTGCCGTTAGCGCTTTAGCGGGCAGAAACGCCTTACCGAAAAACCTGATGCATCTGCTGGAGGGAGAAGCGTTAATGAACGACGCTTCCGGTTTGGTTGCTTTTAAATTTGCAATTGCGGCGACAGTTACCGGCTTCTTCTCACTGTCTCAAGCAACAGCCAGCTTTCTGCTGATTGCTGTTGGCGGCCTCCTTAGCGGTATAGTGCTGTCCTTTATTCTAATCCGCATGCGCTTACATATTCGCCGTTGGGGAATGGAAGACGTAACAACGCATATGCTGATACAGATTTTAACCCCTTTTTTCATTTATCTGATTGCGGAAGAAGCGGGCGTATCGGGAATTTTGGCTGTCGTTGCCGGCGGTATCATTCATGCAATTGAGCGTGATCATGCAGAATCAGTGATCGCCAAATTACAAGTAGTCTCAGTAAATACCTGGTTGGTAATCCTATTTATACTAAATGGCATGGTTTTCCTAATTCTCGGATTGCAAATCCCGGATGTGGCTGCCATCATATTCAGGGATAATTCTATCAGCAACGGACCGGTTATTGCCGATATTATCGTCATTTCTATTAGCCTGCTCTCCCTTCGCTTTGTGTGGAATTATCTATTCTGGAATAAAAACTGGATATCCGGCCAAAAGGATCTTGCTCCTTCACGGCTGCGTTCTGTTCTCCTCATTTCTTTTTCCGGCGTCCGCGGCACGATTTCCCTGGCTGGCGCGCTTTCCATCCCCTTTGTCCTGCAAGACGGAAGCCCTTTTCCCGAGCGATCCCTGATTATATTTCTGGCAGCCGGCGTTATTCTTTTCACTCTGATTGCGGCCAGCATTATGCTGCCATTTCTCGCTAAAAAAAATGAAAAGAGCGCCGGACCGGACCACGAAACGATGGAACACATGGCCCACAGAAAAATTATACAGTCGGTAATTCAAACCTTACGGGACGAAATGAAGCCGGAAAATCAAGCAGCAACATTGTCTGTCATCTTCCATTATGAAAAGCTTATGAAACAGCCTCTACAAAATAGAAATTTCCCCAAAATCCCCTCCTATGAGCATGAAACGGCAGTTCGCATGATCGGACTTCGTGCCGAACAAGCGGAGGCGGAGTATCTGCTGGAAACCGAACAAATCTCCCGGGACACCGCATATCACCTTGAAGAACACATCAATGCCATGGAAGCGGCTTTATCCCATAACATTCGCTTTAACTTCTTTCTTGTTATTACCGTAGTGAAACGATATAGTCTAAAATTGTTTTCACATAACAAAAAAACTCTTAAAACAGAAGTTCAGGAATTCAGGTTTGCCAAGATTCAGACTTCCAAAGCGGCAATTGCGGCAATTCGAGAGCAAATAAACGAAGAGACAAGACTGGTTTCGCTGGATCTTATCGGCGCCTATCATAAAGCAATTGAACGCTTGAGCTTAAACCAGCAGCATTCACCAAAAAGGAAACTACTCGATACACAAAAAAAGGAACTGCAACTAAAAGCCATTGTAATAGCACGAAACGAAGTTCAGGCTCTTTTTGAAAGTGATGAAATCAGCCGCGAAGTTGCCAATGCATTACGGCAATCGATTAATTATCTGGAAGCAACGCTTCTTGATGAATAGCAAAAGTCAAAGCGTTGCAAAGTATGTAAACAGTCAATCGGCCTGTAAAACACAAAAACGGCAAGGCTCAGAATCTCTGAAGCCTTGCCGTTTACATTCTTATGGTATGCCGGGGGAGATACCGCTCTCTTTACGCGAAGATTTCGTCCCATTCTAAAATTTCACACCGGTAGCCCCCCATTATCGAATAGCGAGCCAGAATTAATCTTCTAAACTTGCCGCAATTAAGATCATCCTGCATCTTTTCCAATATTAACGATGTACTTATCGTTCTATTATACATAATACTTTCCTCCCCATAGTATGATGTGATTGCTATATTCAGACTGGCAATGACCTTGCTATTTGTTTATAGTATAGTCCTTAAATATATCAATTAAAAATATAAGCTAACTATGTTAATATAGAAATATACTATATAAGAGAGGGGCCTCTATGGAAATACGGCAATTAGAATATTTTCAAACGGTATGCAGCTTAAATAGCATCTCGAAAGCAGCCGAGCAATTGCATGTTGCGCAGCCATCTGTTTCCATCGCCATTCAAAAGCTTGAAGAAGACTTAGGCGTGCAACTGTTTAATCGCAGTCAGCGCCAAATAACCTTGACTGCCGAGGGGCAAATTTTTCTGGAGCGCACTAATGAAATATTGGCCCGCATCAGTGACTCCCGCAACGAAATGAAAGACCTGCAATTACTGCAAAAGGGGTCGGTAAAAATCGGCATTCCGCCGATGATTGGCATTTTTCTTTTTCCGCCGATTTTCGCGCAATTCCAAAAGCAATATCCCCAGATTGAGCTTATCGCCGTAGAAGGCGGGTCCTTATCAATCCAGAGCTTGGTTGAGCAGGGAAGAATTGATATCGGTATTATAACCCAATCCGCTTCCTCTTCACTGCTGGATAAACTGCTTATTACCTCCGGCCAAATTCATGTCTGCCTGCACCCCGGCAATCCGCTCAGCAAACTTCCCAGCGTTCCTTTCGGTCAGTTGCGTGAGCAGCCGTTTATACTGCTGAAAGAAGACAGCTATAACCGGAAAGTCATTCTGGAAGAATGCAAGAAGCACCATTTTCAGCCTAAAATAATTTTCTCATCAAGCCAGGTCGAAACCATCATCAACCTCGTCCAGCTCGAAATTGGGATTTCCTTTCTCTTCGATACCATTGCCAAAAGACATCCTGAGATTTACAGCTGCCCGCTTGCTGATCCCATACACTATCAGATTGTTCTGGCCTGGAATCATCATAGGTACCTGACAGGCGCCGCCAAAGCCTTCATTGGTTTTATGACTGACTCGCAGTTTCCGAATCTGTAAAATAAAAAAAGACGCAAGCAAAAATCTTGAGTCTTTCACCTTCCTGTTTCAGACAGAGGCACGGCTTTACCTTCATTAGCTGGAACTATAAATTAATTTGCAAATAACTGGATAGAAAAAAACGGAGGAGAGGCGACTATATGGATTTTAGAGAACAGCTAAAAAGTCATACTGTTATGGGTGGAGGCGGTTTGAAGCTTTATATTGAAGAAACCGGCAATCCGCACGGAATACCTTTGCTTTTCATCCACGGCTTTAACCAATGCAGGCTTGCCTGGACAAAGCAGACTCACTCGGATCTTGCCAGAGACTTTCGCATCATAACCATGGATAACCGCGGCCATGGTTTATCGGAGAAACCCAGCGACGCCTATAGCGATTCTAAGCTTTGGGCAGATGATATTCGCGCCGCAATTGAAGAGTTATATTTGGATAATCCTGTTCTTATTGGCTGGTCATATGCTGGAATTATCATCTTTGACTACCTGCGCTGCTACGGTGAGGAAAAAATTCGAGGTGTAAACCTGGTAGGTGCACGGTCACGCATCGGCACACCGGAAGCCATTGAAGAAACAGGCAAGGAATATTTAACGCTTAGATCCCAGCTGTTTTCCAATGATATAACAGAAAGTATAGCTGCGCTGGACCGGTTTATAAAACTGTGCATATATCATGAACTCAGACCTGAAGACTTATACTTTTTCCTGGGATTCAATGCAATCGTTCCCCCCTATGTCCGTCAGGGTCTGATGAACCGTTCTATAGCTAATGATGATCTGCTGCCTATACTTAAGAAGCCGTTCCTGGTTACACACGGTGTTCAAGATCAGATTATACTGCTCCGCCATGCGCAATACAATGCTTCCAAACTTGCAAATGTTAAAACCTCATTTTATGAAGAGGCGGGACATAATCCCTTTTGGGAAAATTCTGAGCGCTTCAATCGCGAACTGCGTGATTTTGTAAACTCGCTATAAAATAACAGTGACTAAGCCTACTTCTGTTCTCACCTCCTGTTATTGCCCTGAATAGCATACTGTGGAGGTGTTATACCAAATGCCTTATCTTGAACTTTGCTGCGCCCGCGATTTCCCTATAAACCCCGGTTATTATTTTGAGACTTGCATTACCGAAATTGATCTGCCCAGGCCACGCGATATCACGGCCATTAGAACCAATCATCGTTATAACGAGATATTCGTGGACATTTGGGGAAACTTGCGTGAAGAAGTCCTTAAAAGTAAACAGCAGGAGCTTGGCACTAATAATTAAAACGCCAGGCAGTCAGGCCGCAGGTTAATGGTAAATTGGCCGCGGCCTTCCCATTTCACTTCCGCGTCCGCGGAATCCAAAGCGATGCTTACGAAGTGGTTTTCATGGTCGATTGCTCGCAGCTCCAGAAAATAGCCAAGCATCTCAGGGCCTAAAATAGCATTTGTAGTGAGACTGAATGAGAACTTATGTAGCGGAGTAAACACTGGCGCGGATGGGTCAGCTTCGATAATAGAGGGTTGATTGT
>Ga0366780_1117_pt1 | contig 11797 bp, 9 predicted proteins | sample BONcelN113001E11_FD_207073 | JGI IMG/M metagenome (GOLD analysis project Ga0366780, IMG submission 207073) | Enriched cells from coal bed in the Powder River Basin, Montana, United States - BONCAT cells N11 rep2 HSBNCT.N11.300.1.E11 ...
AACGTTGAAAAGGGCACTAAGCCCTTCTCAACGTTATTGATCAATGTCCATATGAACTCGGCGACCATCCTTGACGGCTGCCGCTTTAACGAGCGTACGAATAGCGTTCGCGATCTTTCCCTGTTTTCCGATAACCTTCCCCATATCTTCAGGTGCGACAGTCAGTTGCAAATGAACACTCTTATCTGTCTCAGACTGGGTAACGTTGACTTGATCAGAATGATCAACAAGCGCTTTCGCGAGGATTTCTACAAGTTCCTTCACAGGAACTACCCCCTCTCACTTACACTTAGTTCTTGGACTCGTGGAATTTGGTTAAGATACCAGCTTGGCTCAGAAGAGACTTCGCAGTATTCGAAGGTTGTGCTCCTGTTGATAGCCATTTAATAGCCTTTTCCTCGTCGATGTTTAAAACTGCAGGACTTTTTGTAGGATCATAAATCCCTATTTGTTCAATGAAACGTCCATCACGAGGCGCTTTAGCGTCAGCAATAACCATACGGTAGAAAGGATTCTTTTTCGCACCCATGCGGCATAAACGAATTTTGGTAGCCATGTTTTCACCTCCTTAAAAGAATATTGAGGTCCGAAACCTCTCGGGTTAAACTAAACTTAAAACAGCGTTTAAAGCAAGTTTATTATATAAACAACGCTATAAATAGCGTGTGTCCATCAGATCAAAAATCCCAAGACGGTGCACATAAAATGTGCCGTCTTCCGTTCCTCGTCTCTAGTCCTTATTCTCTCGTTCCGTTCCAAGCCCGGGACGCAGTATAACACGGCGGGAGGTCTTTACGAAAGCCGATTAGCAAACTCCGTGTAAGCAACCCCAGATACGGGGCTGAGCACAGGACGTGCGAAGCCGCCACCTGAGCCAAGGATGGCGAATTTGGCACGATAATCTCCAGTACGATAGTCTCCTGTGGAGAGTATCGCCGAAGCCGTGATCCCGAAAGGATACTTACCGGCGTAGGATAGATTATCGCCGTATGCGTGTTCTTTAAAAGAATACTATCGCCGAAGGATGAACCCCGCTCCTCAGAGCCAAGAGCTTACACGGCTAGTTTGCTCGGCGTCGTAAGCACCGAGAGCCGTGTTATACAAGTCCCCGTTTTTTGCCTTTTTTACCTTTCTTTCCAAACATACCCATCCCCATGCCACCACCAGGACTGGTAAATTGTTTCATCATCTTTTGCATTTGCTCAAACTGTTTCAAAAGACGTCCAACGTCTTGGACTGTTGTACCGCTTCCCTTAGCAATTCTCTTCTTACGAGAATCTTTAATAACCATTGGTTTTCGGCGTTCTTCAAATGTCATAGAGCGAATGATGGCCTCAATATGAGCAGTATCCTTCTCGTCAATCTGCACATCCTTTAATTGCTTTCCCATCCCACCTGGGAGCATTTCCAGAATTGAAGATAGCGGTCCCATTTTTTTCATTTGTTGCATTTGTTCCAGAAAATCATCGAGCGTAAATTCTTGTTTGCGTAGCTTCTGTTCCATCTCTTTCGCTTTTTTCTCATCGAAAGACTCTTGGGCTTTCTCGATCAGGGTCAGGACATCACCCATCCCCAAAATTCTTGAAGCCATTCGATCGGGATGGAAGGGTTCCAAGGCGTCCATTTTTTCCCCTGTCCCAGCAAACTTGATAGTACACCCCGTCACTGCTTTGATGGAAAGCGCTGCCCCACCCCGTGTGTCCCCATCTAGCTTCGTGAGAATGACGCCATCAAGTCCCAGATCGCTGTGAAACGATTCCGCAACATTAACTGCGTCCTGACCCGTCATAGCGTCAACAACTAATAAAATCTCATGGGGTTTCACTGCAGATTTAATATCTCGAAGTTCAGTCATCAGTTCTTCGTTGATATGTAACCTTCCGGCAGTATCTATGATAACAATATCATGTCCATTTGAATTAGCGTGCTGGATGCTCGCCTTAGCAATATCAACCGGCGCCTCTGTCCCCATAGAAAACACGGGTACTTTCAGTTGTTCGCCCAGAACTTGCAATTGTTTTATCGCAGCAGGACGGTAGATATCACACGCCACTAACAATGGATGTTTCCCTTGTTTTTTTAGCATATTGGCTAACTTTGCTGCATGGGTCGTTTTCCCAGCCCCTTGAAGGCCAATTAATAAGATCACAGTTGGCGGTTTTGAGGAAATGAGAATTTTACCTGTTGCGCCGCCCATGAGTTCAATCATTTCTTCATGCACAATCTTTATGACATGCTGTGCAGGCGAAAGGGATTCTAAAACTTCCTGCCCGATCGAACGTTCCTTAACCTTAGCCACAAAGTCCTTGACCACTTTAAAGTTAACATCCGCCTCCAACAAAGCAACGCGCACCTCACGCATAGCTTCGTTAACATCGGTTTCCTTTAACCTACCTTTTCCTTTGAGTCGCTTAAATGTTTCTTGGAGTTTTTCGCTTAGTCCTTGAAACATGTCTGTCCCCGCTTTCGCTTTGATTCACTTACTCCAACTTCAAGCCTTTAGGCTTGCTCTGATCTATGATTTCCGTTATCAGACAGTCGAGATATCGATAAAAACATCTTCAATCATGATGCGTATCTGTTGATGACGTTCCCATGCCCCTCGGCTAGCATAATCCTGCTCATTTAAGCCTTGCAACAAAGCTTGAACTTCCAGCAATTTTTCACGTTCCGTCCAGAACCTCTGAACTAGCCCTAATTTATCCTCGTATTCTGTAAGGATACGCTCTGTACGTTTCAGCAAATCATGAATTGCCTGACGGCTGATATGTTCCACTTCAGCGATTTCAGCCAAAGTAAGATCCTGTTGATAATGTAGCTCCAAAACGTTTTGTTGTTTTTCTGTCAGCAGAGGTCCATAAAAATCTGCTAAAAGGGCCATTTCAGCGAGTTTTTCCATCTCAAACCCCCTGTAAAGTATTTTTACTTTACAACGCATTTTAGAACAAATAAATCCGTTTGTCAAGTAGGGGCAATTCTTGAATTACCCCTACGAAATACTAATTCAAGAATTGCCCCAAAAAATTATGGATATGCCCTGATTAAGAGTTCAATTCCGCGGAAATCCGCTTCGCACGGGTTTCTGCTTCTCGGCAAACAGTGCCTACTTCCATGGTCAAAAGTTTTCGTTCTTCCATAAGAAGTTTGCCGTCTACCATCACTGTTCGTACATCCCCCGCATGGGCAACATAGACCAGATGAGCTGGGATGGAAAAACGAGGATAGAAATGTGGTTGATCCATGTCTATCGAGATCAGATCTGCTTTAAAGCCCGGCGCGAGCATCCCGACATCCTCAAAACCGAGCGTTTGAGCTCCACTGACCGTTGCCATTTCTAATACTTCGTAAGCCGGGAGTACGGTCGAATTCACACGTAACTTTTGTTGAAACGCTGCAGAGCGCATCTCTCCAAAAAGATCCAGATTATTATTACTCGAGGCTCCGTCCGTCCCAAGCCCAATGACAACGCCTTTAGCGCGCAACTCAGTGATAGGGGCAGTTCCACTGTTTAGTTTCATGTTACTTTCTGCATTATGGGCGACACAAACATGCCTGCTAGCAAGGATATCCATATCTTCTGGAGTCAAATGAACACAGTGCGCAGCCACAACATGCCCTCCGAAAAGCCCTAGCTCATCAAGCCACTGCACAGGAGTTTTTCCATATTGTTCTTGAAGAATCTTAATTTCGTCTTTAGTTTCTGCCACATGAATATGGATCCCTACACCCAGTCGATCCGCCTCAGCTTTTACGCTTTGAAGATACTCAGCAGAGCAAGTGTATGGAGCATGTGGGCCAAACATGATGCTTACTCGTCCATTACCTGTTCCGTGATAACGCTTAACTAAGTCAATATTCTCTTCTAAAGCCCGCTTGCCGTTTGGACCGTTCCCAATTAGCCCTCGCGACAGGACAGCCCGAGTTCCTGCTGAGAGCACCGCTTCAGCGACCTGATCCATTGAGGCATACATATCTAGCATAGTTGTCGTTCCAGAGCGAATCATTTCACAAAGCGCTAAGGCCGTTCCCCAATAAATGTCCTCATCTGTCAACTTATCTTCGAACGGCCATACTTTCTCATTGAGCCAAGGCATGAGCGGCAAATCATCCGCATAGCTTCTGAGCAACGTCATGGCTGCGTGGGTATGAGTGTTTATTAAGCCCGGCATAACCACATCGTTAGGTAATTCCAAAATACGGTCGGGATTAAACCCTGAAGGAACTGAGCCCAGTGCCCCGACCGAAACAATCCGATCGTTCTCTATTGCGATTTCACCTTGAGGATAAAATACATCCGGTCCGGTCATGGGTAACACCATAGCCCGTATTAAAATCTTCGACACACTTTTCATCTCCTTAAATCTGTCGTCAAGGGAACCCCTCAATTTCAAAGGGCAGTTCTTTCAGATGATTAGGATCGCACCATTAATTTAAGGAGGTTGACTGAATAGGGCGCTACCACGATCCCTTTTTCTGTAATAATCCCAGTGATGTATTTCGCTGGTGTGACGTCAAACGCTGGATTATAGACCTTAACCTCTGCGGGTGCAGTTTGTACCCCGAAGCACTCTCGCATTTCGTCGTCAGGACGTTGTTCAATCGGTATTTCTTGTCCAGAAGCAACTTTTAAGTCAATGGTCGAGGTAGGAGCCGCCACATAAAAAGGTATGCCATGCGCATGCGCCAAAACCGCTACAGAGTATGTCCCTATTTTATTAGCTGTATCTCCGTTAGCTGCAATTCGATCCGCGCCTACAATCACGAGGTCGATCTTACCTTGTTGCATTAAATACCCCGCCATACTATCTGCAATCAGCGTCACCGGAATCTTATCTCGCAAAAGTTCCATGGTTGTGAGACGTGCCCCCTGTAAAAAGGGTCGTGTTTCGTCCGCATAAACGTGAATCCCCTTGCCTGCTTCGTGAGCCGCTCGAATAACTCCTAGGGCAGTCCCGTACTCCACGGTAGCTAAGGCCCCGGCGTTACAATGGGTCAGAATATTGGCCTTTTCAGGAACAATCTCATTTCCATATTTCCCAATCAGGCGATTCATACGGCGATCATCTTCGGCAATGCGATCCGCTTCCTCAATTAAAACCCGTCGCACCTCAGATAGGTCCTCGATCTCCCTGCATTCACGAAAGCGATCTTCCATGCGCCGAAGTGCCCAAAACAAATTGACAGCTGTAGGACGAGTTGCCTCGAGTCTGTCTTGTACTAATTCCATGAAACTGGATAAACCATCTCGATCCCCTTGGTACTCAAGTGCCCCTAACGCAAAGCCGTAAGCCGCAGCCGCCCCTATGGCAGGTGCACCCCGTACTTCCATGTTTTCAATTGCTTCCGCCACATCCTGATAAGACACGGCATCTCGATATACGATCTCCACTGGAAGTTTGGTCTGATTTAGTATTCGCAAGGTATTTCCTAGCCATTCAAGTGCCTTCAAACGTCCCACCGCCTTTCTAAAACTTACCAACTTCTACATTCGCCGAAGCACACAGACAATCCTGACCGGGAGTCCATAATTCCATTGTCAGCTGAATGAGCTGTGCGACTTTTTCACTCAGTTTCTTCATACTCTCCATTACCTCGGCATGGCTTAACGGATGTGTTGCTATCCCGGCTGCCTCGTTCGTCACCAATGCAATGGAGGCATAACACATCCCCAGTTCTCGGGCCAAAACCACCTCCGGAACACTCGTCATTCCAACAAGCTCTGCCCCAAAGGTCTGAAACATTCGGATTTCTGCAGGGGTTTCAAAACGTGGACCTTCTGTACAAACATAACATGCCCCATTTTTTACCACATACCCAAGTTGCTCTGAAGCCACCATAATAACCTGTCGCACAGCGGAACAATAGGGTTCGGACATATCTACATGGAGTACGCCTTGCTGCCCACCTTCGTAAAATGTCTGCGAGCGACTTTTAGTAAAATCAAGAAACTGATCTATTAGTACCATCTCACCTGAGCGAAAATTTGAAGACAAAGAACCTACAGCCGCAGTAGCAAGAATTTTTCGCACCCCTAGTTTTCGTAGCGCCCAAATATTCGCCCGGTAGTTAACAAGGTGGGGTGGTACGGCATGATTTCGACCATGACGGCTCATGAAAACAAGTTCCCGGTTCGCCAGTTTTCCAATGGTAGGTTCTACCGTTCCGTAGGGGGTTTCCACTGTAATAACTCGTTGATCTGTCAGAGCAATATGCTCAACTCCGGTTCCCCCTATAAGTGCATAGTGTATCAGGGTTTTCCCTCCTCGTCAGGCCGTCCAAAAAGTGCTGCTGCGAAATCTTTAGGCACAAACGGACGAAGATCGTCAATTCCCTCACCTATCCCAATCCATTTGACAGGAATCTGAGTTTCTCCTCGAATTCCTAACACAACACCGCCTTTAGCGGTTCCATCCAACTTCGTTAAGACAATACCGGTCACCCCGGCCACTTCCTGAAAGAGTTTGGCTTGTTGCAGTGCATTCTGTCCGGTAGTGGCATCCAACACGAGTAACACTTCGTGGGGTGCCCCTGGAATTTCGCGTTCAATGACCCGCTTAACCTTCCGCAATTCTTCCATTAAGTTCACTTTATTATGGAGGCGTCCAGCAGTATCGACAATAACAACATCTATGCCACGGGACTTCGCAGCTTGTACTGCATCATAGGCAACCGCAGCTGGGTCTGCACCTTCCCGCTGTTTAATAACCTCTATCCCGGATCGTTCTCCCCAAACCTCTAGTTGATCAATAGCCGCCGCCCGAAAAGTATCTCCCGCAGCCATCATTACCCGTTTCCCATCTTTTTTTAACCGGCTTGCAAGCTTACCGATCGTGGTTGTTTTACCAACCCCGTTTACCCCAACCACGAGAATGATACTCGGCCCTTGCTTTGCTAAGTTAAGCGTTTCTTCTTCCCCCAGTAACTCCGCGATCAATTCCTGGAGAACCAGAGTAAGCTCATTTGGCAGTGAGATTTTTTGTGTTTTAACTTCTTTCCGTAACCGTTCAACCAATTCCATTGAGGTGTTGACCCCAACATCTGAGCGGATCAGCACTTCTTCTAATTCCTCATATAACTCTTCATCAATTTTCTTGCGACCCGTGAAAACTTCTTCAACTTTATCAACAAAATTTTGTCGTGTTTTTGTTAGACCAGCTTTGAGCTGAGCGAAAAATCCTGCCACTATTTTAACATCCTCTCATAGTCATAGTCGAGGTTCAAAATTCGAAATCTAAGATCAGAATACCATAGTGCATCGTGCATTGCACATTTTTTCGTTCCAACTCTCGGATGCAGTGTAACACATAAACGACATCTAAATGTCAGCAAAACGGCAAACTTTGAAAGTCACTCCAGAGAAAAGACGGAAAACAGCGCAAATCAGATGTCCGAATTCCTAACTCCCCGTCACCAAACACGAATCCCCACTATTCTACCATGCAAATCAAAAACTATCCCCGCTACACGCCTGCACACATCCCAAAACATTTCCCTCGCGAGACGGTGCACATGAAATGTGCCGTCTCCCATAAGCCGTATACTAAAATGCAAGTCAAAAACCGTCCCCCTGTTCCCCTTCTCCGACCCAAGCTAGGGACGCAGTGTCACACGAGCGCGACGTCTTTACGTAAGCAGTCCAGCAAACTTCCGTGTAAGCGACCCCAGACACGGGGCTGAGCACAGGTCCCTTCTCGCCATCCTGCAAGAATGTTAATACGTGCGAAGACAGTGTCTTCGGGCTACAGGGACACTCGGCCATCCATGGTCGTCGGATGGCGAATTTGGTACGATAGTCTCCTGTGACGAAAGCCTCCGGTGGAGGGTTTCGCCGAAAGCGCAAAACCCTTAACGAATACTATCGCGCTGAAGGATGAGTATCGCCGAAGCCGTGATCCCGAAAGGATACTTACCGGCGTAGGATAGATTATCGCCGTAGGAGTATTCTTTAAAATAATACTATCGCCGAAGGATGAACCCCGCTCCCCATTTTGGAGCTTACACGGTATGTCCCGGCACTGAATTAGAGCGATGTCCAAGGATGGACGAGTGTCCCTGGAGCCAAGGATGGCGGGAAGGGACCGTCGTATGCACCGAGCGCTGTGTGACACAAGTCCCTCCCAAGTCCCCTACGCGGAATACGGCGCATCCTGTCGCTCATCGAGCTGAACCGACAACAACTTAGATACACCGCACTCCTCCATGGTAATGCCATATAAAACATCGGCCGATTCCATTGTACCTTTGCGGTGGGAGATTACTACGAACTGAGTTGAATCCGATAAACGGTGAATATATTGGGCAAATCTCTGAACATTAGAATCGTCTAGCGAAGCTTCAATCTCATCCAAGATACAAAATGGGCTCGGTTTAATCCTTAGTAGAGCAAATAATATGGCAATAGCAGTTAAAGCCCGTTCTCCGCCGGACAAAAGGGTAAGAAGTTGTGGTTTTTTGCCGGGGGGCTGAGCAATAATCTCGATCCCTGTTTCTAACAAATTGTCTGGGTCCACTAGCTGCAATTCAGCGTTTCCGCCCCGAAAAAGTTCTTTAAAAACTTCTTGAAAAGCTCCATTCACCGCATGAAAGCTTTCTATAAACCGTTCACTCATGGTCTTATCCAGTTCGGAGATCACTTGACGCAAGATCTGATTTGCCTCTACTAAATCATCCTGCTGCGCCAACATGAAAATCTTCCTGGATTGCATTTTTGGATATTCTTCTATAGCGGCTTGGTTGATAGGGCCTAAATCATCAATTTGTTGTTTAAGAGCCTTCACCTTTCGCCATAGAACTGCCCTGTCTTCTTCGGTAGTAAAAGGAATTGCCTCTTCCCAGGTCAGAGAAAACTCCTCAACTAGACGTGTTTCCCCAGCTTGAGACTCCGTCTCGAAACGAACAACGCGAAGTTCATTGGCATGGAAGCGTTGTTCCAGTGTATGCTCTAACTGACGACTGTCATTTATCTCCTGTTCGAGTTCAATTATACCGGCCGATAATCCCTCTCGCTCTTGTCTACGTTGCATTAAGGCGTATTGGTGTCCCTCTTGGGCTAGTAAGTGTTGCTCCAATTGCTTGTTCAGCGCACCTTGTTCCTCTTCAACCACTCGACAATTTTCTTGGAAACCGATCCGATTCTGTTTTTTGAGTTGAAGGACAGCTTCATTTTCACGACAAATCATTTTTTCGTGCCCAAGTTGCTCCGTGCACTGATTTAATTCTTGTTCCCACTTGGCTAAGCGGATTTTTTCCTGGGTCAGTAGCTCCCCATGTAATTCTATCTCACCAGTCGCAGCTTTAGCTTCTTGCTCTAGCTGATTGAACTCTTCACGCAAATCAACCGACATTTTTTCTGTAATTTCCAAATGTTCGATTAAGCCACTTAAACGAAGGCAGAGTTCGTCTTTCTGGGCTATGTTTCCCTGGTTTCGAAGACTTAACCCCAATAAATCGCCCTCTAACCTCTCTAACTGACTCAACACATTCTCATGCACCGCTTTCAGCATGACTTGATGTTCTTTATCTTCCCGTTGGCTTATACTTAACTTATCCATGCTTTCCTGAGTTTCGCGCAGACGCAGATCCATCTCGACATATTCCCGTTCTTCTTCGGTTAAAGCTCTTTCTATCTGTACCAGCGAAACACGCAAGGAGTCGATTTCACGGGAACGAGCCAACAAATTTCCGCCTTTGCGCTGAATACTCCCTCCACTGAGAGAGCCTCCTGGATGAACTTGGTCCCCCTCCAAAGTCACGATACGCAGCCTATACCCGGATGTTTTGGCAATCCGAGTCGCAGCATTCATATCCGTAACAACGACAATGCGCCCGAGCAAAAACTCCAGCGCTGGTTTATATAACGGATCATAAGTAACCAGATCGACAGCTAGCCCGATGTATCCAGAATCCTTCTCAACTGCCTGGCTCACGGACATCCGATTCCCCTGAATTATATCAAGTGGTAGGAAAGTTACCCGTCCAAATTGATGAGTCTTTAAATAAGCAATGGCTGCTTTGGCGGCCTTTTCATTTTCTGCCACAACATTTTGTAACCCAGCTCCAAGAGCGGTTTCCAAGGCCAGTTCATGTTTTTCCTTCACGGTAATCAAATCCGCTACTGTCCCGCAGAGTCCTAGGCAATCTTTGATCCCTTTTTTTCTGGCCAACATCACCTCGCGTACCCCACGCTGATAACCTTCTAAGGAATCCTCTAAGGACTGCAAAGCGTGCATTCGTGCTCTTGATTGTTCGGCAAAAGTCCTACGTTTCTGAATCTCGACGTTTTTTTCTTGTCTATGCCTTTTAAGTTGATCCCAATCTGACCTTAGCTTAAGCATGTCTCTTTCTCTAACTAGGGCTTGCCCTTCGAGCTGAACAAGTTCTTTTGCCTGTGCTGCACGAGTTTCCCCCAAGGAATGACGCTCTTTTTCTTTTATTCCTTGCTCTTGGACAATTTGAAGAATTTGTTGTTCTAGCGATGCCAGTGTGTGTTGAACACCGGTCAATTCGTTGGCACAATTGGATTGCTCTGACAGGGCTTGAAAAAGGTCGGCCTTAATTCGTTCGATATCTTCTGCACGGGTATTTCCCCGGACAACGTTCAATTTCTGTTCTTGGTCTGAAACCTTGCGCTGTGACTCTTCAACCGTATACTTTAAAACCGTTTGCTTGGCAGCAAGGGTATTGATCCGTTCTTGCAATAGTTTAATTTTTTCCTCATCAATCTGGATCTCAGCGGTCAACCTAGTGATTTGCTCCTCTAAATACTTGAATCTCTCTCCACGAATGCTTAACTCATGTTTTAAAGCATCGCTTGCCTGCTCTGCCTGAAACCCCTCACCCTGCATTCGTTGAAGGTCATCCTCGATTTCCTTTAAGAGCACTTTATCCTCTAAACTTTTACTTTCTTTAAGCCCCAATATGGCTTGTGCCTCTACCAAACTAGCTTGCAGGGTTTCTGAATCCTTTAAAGCTAACGATAACTTTTGCTTACCTTCTGAGACGTCTAGAACCGTCAGTTGGATTTCTAGGTGTCTTTGTTCAGTAGAGAGCGTCATGCTTTGTTCGGCCACTTGGGCTTGGGCAGCCAGAGGAGTCAGTTGTCCCTCAATTTCACGCAATATATCATCTAGACGTTGCAGGTTCAAGATTGTAGCATCTAGCCGTTTTAAGGCTTCGCGCTTTCTGTATCGAAACTTGGTAATTCCAGCAGCCTCTTCGATTAGTGATCGTCGTTCTTCCGATTTTAGGTTTAGGATTTCCTCAACCCGCCCCTGCCCAATGATCGAGAATCCTTCTTTTCCGGCCCCTGTATCCATAAATAGTTCTTGAATATCTTTAAGCCGGCAGGATGAGTTATTTATCAAATATTGCCCATCACCATCGCGATAGACCCGTCGAGTAATCGTAACTTCTCGAAAATCCAACGGGAAAATCCCCGTTGTGTTATCAAAAATCAGGGAAACCTCTGCCATACCGACCGGACGACGCTGTGTGCTCCCAGCAAAAATAACGTCTTCCATTTTAACCCCTCGCAAGCTCTTGGCACTTTGTTCCCCAAGTACCCAGCGAACAGCATCGGCAACATTGCTTTTTCCGCTCCCATTCGGACCAACAATTACGCTTAATCCACGGCCTATTTCTAATTTGACCCGATCGGCAAACGACTTAAATCCCTGAATATGAATTCCCTTTAAGAATACTTGGAAATTCTCAGGTTTGGCCATCGTTCTCCCTCCCCCAATGTTCTAACACCTGCTTGGCAGCATTTTGCTCGGCTTCTTTCTTGGTGCGGCCCATG
>Ga0366780_1118_pt1 | contig 11720 bp, 9 predicted proteins | sample BONcelN113001E11_FD_207073 | JGI IMG/M metagenome (GOLD analysis project Ga0366780, IMG submission 207073) | Enriched cells from coal bed in the Powder River Basin, Montana, United States - BONCAT cells N11 rep2 HSBNCT.N11.300.1.E11 ...
TGAGAAACTCGCGCTTGTTAATGTCCTGCATTTCCTTGACATGATGGTTCGTGACGGGTCCGAGATAAACCCGCTTGTACATCCAGAGCGTGTAAGCTGCCCCGGAAATCAAGGCCGTGGCTGCGGCAGTGCCAATCCAGAAGTTGGCCTTGACTGCCCCAAGGATCACCATCCATTCGCCCACAAAGCCGGCCGTTGCGGGCAAGCCGCAGTTGGCCATCGAAAACAAGAGGGCAAAGGCAGCAAACTTGGGCATGCTGTTGACTACACCGCCATAGCTGGCAATTTCGCGGGAGTGCATGCGGTCATATAACACGCCAATGCAAAGAAACATTGCAGCCGAAACAAATCCGTGCGCAATCATCTGCACGATGCCACCAGAGACTGTGAGATCGTTGAATAGAAAGAAACCGAGTGTCACAAAACCCATGTGCGCCACGGATGAATAGGCCACAAGTTTCTTCATGTCGCGCTGTACCAGCGCCACCAACCCCACATAAATTACCGCGATCAGCGAGAGAGCAATCATCAACCCAGCCCATTCACGTGAGGCATCAGGCGCAATCGGCATTGAAAACCGCAGAAACCCATAAGCGCCAAGCTTGAGCATGATCGCAGCCAGCACTGCTGAACCGCCTGTAGGCGCTTCAACGTGAACATCAGGTAGCCATGTATGCACTGGCCACATAGGAACCTTGACAGCAAAAGCGGCAAAGAAAGAGAAGAAAAGCAGCGTCTGCGCTGTACCTGACAAAGGCAATTTATGCCATGTAACGATGTCAAAGCTGCCACCGGACTTGTTGTACAGGAAAATCAGTGCAACCAGCATGAGTAGCGAGCCAAGCAGCGTGTACAGGAAAAACTTGAATGCTGCGTAGATTTTGTTCGGTCCGCCCCAGATACCGATGATCAGGTACATCGGAATCAGGGTTGCCTCAAAGAACACATAGAACAGCATTCCGTCCAGCGCAGCAAAAACGCCGATCATGAGACCGCTAAGAATCATGAAGGACGCCATGTACTGATTGACACGGGTCGTGATCGACTCCCAGCTGGCGATGATCACAACCACATTGATAAAGGCTGTCAGCAAGACAAACCACAGCGAAATACCGTCCACACCTAAGTGATAGTTGATATTAAATCGTGGGATCCAACTGCTCTTCTCGACGAACTGCATGGCCGAAGAACCCAGCTGAAAGCTGTTATACAAAGGCAGAGTAATCAAGAAACTGAAAACGGCACCTAGCAAGGCAATCCATCGCACAGTACGTGCCTGGCTTTCCCGACCCAGTATTAGTAAACCAACACCAAAACAAATCGGCATCCAGATGGCCAGACTCAACAATCCCATTTTTTCTTTTCCTTCTTCTTGTAGATTGTTTTTATCGATTGAGCCAGACGAAATAGGTCATCAACACAAAAACACCAATGATCATCCCAAAAGCGTAATGGTAGATATATCCTGACTGCAAACGCCGCACCATGCCAGACACCCAGCCCACCAACTTCCACGATCCATTGACCAAGACGCCATCAATCAAGACTTGGTCTCCCACTTTCCAAAGTACTGTGCCCATTCCACGCATGCCACGGGCCAGGATGTTTTCATTGATCCAGTCAAGGTAATACTTGTTTTCAAGCAGATTGAAAATAGGCATGACATTGCGCTTGATACTAGCTGGCAACGCTGGATTCACCATGTACATGTAGTAGGACAGAACAACACCCGACAGTGCAAGCCAAAAAGGCATGGAAGTCAAGCCATGTATTGCCATTTGCATAGGACCATGAAATGCATGAGCCAACTCTTCCATGGCAGGATGCCGTTCCAGGCTAATAAAAATCGCATCCTTGAAAAAATCACCGAATAGCATTGGTTCAATAGTCAGGAAGCCAATGAAAACCGATGGAATCGCCAATAAGACCAGTGGCAAAGTCACAACCCAAGGAGACTCATGCGGCTGATGATGCTCATCGTGGTGCCCGTGATCATCATGATGCGCATCAGGATTAAGGTCGTAACGTTCCTTGCCATGAAACACCAAAAAATACAGGCGGAATGAATAGAAAGCCGTTACAAAGACTCCTGCCAGTACAGCAAAATATGCAAATCCGCTTCCCCATAAATGGCTCTCGGCCACTGCTTCAATAATGCTGTCTTTGGAATAAAAGCCTGAAAACAGTGGAGTGCCTATCAAAGCCAGGGAACCTAGTAGAAATGTTACCCAGGTAATTGGCATGTACTTTCGCACTCCCCCCATCCAGCGAATATCTTGGTTATGGTGCATGCCGATGATGACCGAACCTGCTGCCAGAAACAGCAACGCTTTAAAAAAGGCATGCGTCATCAGGTGGAACACAGCCACAGAGTAGGTCGAAGCGCCCAATGCCACAGTCATATACCCCAGCTGAGACAACGTGGAATAGGCAATAACTCGCTTGATATCGTTCTGAATAATGCCGAGAAAACCCATGAATAGCGCAGTAATAGCCCCAATCACCATGATGAAGCTTAATGCGGTATCGCTCAATTCAAACAGCGGAGACATGCGTGCCACCATAAAGATGCCAGCTGTCACCATAGTTGCCGCATGAATCAACGCCGAAATTGGAGTCGGACCTTCCATCGAATCTGGCAACCACACATGCAAAGGGAATTGTGCCGACTTGCCCATTGCGCCAATAAATAGACAAATACAGATAACTGTAATGAGCATCCAGTCAGTGCCCGGAAAAGAAATTTTTGCAAGCTCACTCGTTTTGGCAAAAGTTTCACCATAGTTCAGCGTACCTGCATAAGCAGCAATCAGCGCGATACCGAGAATGAAACCGAAGTCGCCTACCCGATTGACCAAAAATGCCTTCATGTTGGCGAACACTGCGCTAGGTTTATTGAACCAAAAACCAATCAGCAGATAGGAAACAAGACCCACACCTTCCCAGCCAAAAAACAGCTGCAGCATGTTATTGCTCATCACCAGCATCAGCATGGCAAAGGTAAAAAGCGAAATGTAGGCGAAAAAGCGGTTATAACCCGCGTCTTCTTCCATATAGCCAATCGTGTAGATATGTACCATGAGCGAGACAAAAGTCACGACACACATCATCATGGCAGTCAGACCATCAACGAGAAAGCCGACTTCCATTTTTAGGCTGCCTACTGTCATCCAGGTATAGAGCGTTTCATTGAAACGAGCACCATCCAAAGCCACACTTTGCAAAGTCATGGCAGAAAGAATAAATGCCACGAAAACGCCCAGAATAGTCAGGGTATGTGCTAGGCGGCGACCTATCCAATTGCCACCAAAAGTTGTTCCTAAAATACCCGCCAGCACTGAGCCAGCCAAAGGTGCTAGCGGAACCGCCAACAATGTCGATGCAGAAAGGGTTTGACTCATCTTGTTTTAACCCTGAAGCGTATTTAGATCTTCGACGTTGATGGTGGATTTGTTACGGAACAGCAACACCAAAATAGCCAGTCCGATAGCAGACTCAGCTGCAGCAACAGTAAGTATGAAAAACACAAAAACCTGACCAGCCATATCATTTAAATAATAAGAAAAAGCGACAAAATTCATATTCACCGCCAAGAGCATTAACTCAATAGCCATGAGCAAAACAATCAAATTCTTACGATTCAAAAAAATTCCAATGACGGACAATGCGAAGAGCATCGCCCCCAATGAAAGAAAATGTCCTAACGTAAGTAACATTACTTTTTTCCCTCAACAGATACCGTATTTACTACAGCCGGAATGGAAGATGTGGCAAGCACCGGTTTTATTTTTACCAACCGTACACGGTCTTGCGACTTAACACGAACCTGATCTGAAGGATTAAGCCGCTTCGAATCTTTTCGCTCTCTTAAGGTAAGAGCAATAGCTGCAATCATTGCAACCAGCAAAATTACGGCAGCAATTTCCAGTGGGTAAATATATTGGCTGTAAAGCAATTTACCCAGCTCCTTGGTATTAGAAACCTGAGTAGCAAGGTTTCCCGCTGCGGACGCAGAAGCAGCCTGTGGTGGCTCACGAAACCCACCCATTAAGACATAGGACATTTCTAAAGCAATAATTGCACCGACCGTGCCAGCCAGTGGAAAATGACGCCAAAAACCTTTGCGGATCGTATCAAGATTGATGTCGAGCATCATGACTACGAAAAGAAAAAGGACCATCACTGCACCCACATACACCAGTACCAGCGTGATCGCCAAAAATTCCGCCTTCAGCAAAAGCCAAACCGCTGCAGCTTGAAAAAAAGCCAACACCAAAAAAAGTGCCGCATGCACTGGATTGCGGGCTGTAATCACCCGGAATGCTGCCAACAGCAATACCGCAGCAAAAATATAAAAAAGACCTGTTTTAGCGTCCATGTCGAGTGGATTCTTTCATGAGCAAGCTATTAAGCAAGAAATTCAACGGTATTTGGCATCTGCCGCCTTGCTGGCAGCAATTTCATTTTCATATCGGTCACCCACTGCCAGCAACATTTCCTTAGTGAAATAAAGATCACCTCTTTTTTCACCATGGTATTCAAGAATCTGCGTTTCAACAATTGAATCCACTGGGCAGCTTTCCTCGCAAAAACCACAAAAAATGCATTTAGTCAGGTCAATGTCATAACGTGAAGTGCGGCGGCTACCATCTTCACGCACATCCGATTCAATGGTGATGGCCAATGCCGGACAAACTGCTTCACAAAGTTTGCAAGCTATACAGCGTTCCTCACCATTCTCATAACGGCGCAACGCATGCAACCCACGAAACCGGGGGCTCAAAGGAGTTTTTTCCTCGGGAAATTGAATTGTGATTTTGCGACTGAACATGTATTTGCCCGTTAGGGCCATGCCCTTGAGCAGTTCGGTCAGCATGAAGCTTGAAACAAAATCCTTGACGGAGGCAACAGCAGACATGACTTTTTCGCCTATTTCCAGATGTTGTAAGGGGTCTGCATCCAGGCCCCGACGACCACTAGCCAGACTAGGGTCACAGGTATGAAGATTTTCCAGCCCAGACGCATGATCTGGTCATAGCGAAACCGCGGAAAGGTGGAGCGGACCCACAAGAAAATTGTGACAACCACGAATGTTTTCAGTCCAAGCCAAATCCAACCTGGAACCCAGTTGAACAAAGCACTGTCAATGGGCGATAACCAACCACCTAAAAACAAAAGGACACATAACACCGATACCAAAATCATATTGGCATATTCAGCCAGAAAAAACATGGCGAATGACATGCCAGAATACTCTACCATGTGGCCTGCCACGATTTCGGATTCACCTTCAACCACGTCAAAGGGATGACGGTTGGTTTCGGCCAGACTCGAAATAAAATAAACCACAAAAATTGGCATCAATGGCAACCAGTTCCATGACAGGAACGTCAGTCCCTTACCTGCAGCCATTCCGGAGGCTTGGCTCATGACAATATCCGTCATGTTCAAACTTCCGGTCACCATCAGCACTACTACTAGGCAAAAGCCCATCGCAATTTCGTAGCTCACCATCTGAGCTGAAGCACGCATAGCCCCTAGAAAGGCGTATTTGGAATTTGAAGCCCAGCCAGCAATAATGACTCCATACACCTCAAGCGAAGTGATAGCCATGACAAATAGCAATCCGGCATTGACATTGGCCAAGGCAACATCAGGCCCAAACGGAATTACAGCCCAGGCAGCCAGTGCCGGCATGATTGTCATGATCGGGCCAAGAACGAATAAACCTTTACTAGAAGCTGTAGGAATAATAATTTCTTTGGTCAGCAGTTTGAGTGCATCGGCAATCGGCTGCAGTAATCCAAAGGGTCCGATACGATTTGGTCCCACTCGAACTTGCGTGAAACCAATCGCCTTTCTTTCCCACAAAGTGAGATAAGCAACGCACCCCATCAATGGTGCAAGCACAGCCACAATCTTGATAAGCGTCCAAAGCACGGGCCATATTGTTGCAGGCCAAATACCGCCTAGCAGGCCTTGCCCTGTCATATACATCGCATCAATCATGCTGCTCCCCCTTCCAAACCAGCTGTCTTGCGCGCATCTGCAGTGAGCTGTAAGGAGGTGGCACGCCTGACGAGGCCATCCAACTGGTAAATAGCAGCGACCGTAGGCACAGAGACAGACATACTATTTATAACAATCTTGCTATCACTGATATTGCCTAATCGGTCTGCATCTACCTGACCTTGGGCGCTTCCAGGAATCTTTTTCAGCACATCTTGCGACGATTCGAAGTCGAATTCTGGTAATCCAAGAAGGTTCGCAAGCACACGCAATACTTTCCAGGCAGGGCGCGTCTCCCCCAATGGTTTCACAACAGCGTGAAAACTCTGCATGCGACCTTCCGCATTGACGAAAGTACCAGGTGTTTCAGTAAAGGGAGAAATTGGCAAAAGCACATCACTGAAGTCCATATTTGCTTTAAATGGACTTAAAGTGACTACCATTTGAGCTTGGCTCAGTGAATTTTTAGCCTTAATACCGGCCGCCGAGTCAAACTCCGGCTCATTGTTTAAAAGCAGGAGAGCCTTGAGCTTTCCATCAAGCATCTGGCCCGCGTTCAAGCCTGAGGCGGAAGGCATTCCATTGACCAGTTGGGCACCAACGGTATTAGCAGCTTCTGTCAGATAACCGACTGTTGCGCCAGTTTGTTCACCAATCCAGTTACAAAGTGCCAAAAGCGTGGGAGCATTAACATGATGTGCTGCAGCATTGCCCAAAAGGATGGCTTTGCGCTCTCCACTCAGCAGAGACATTGCAATCGATTTGGCACTATCACTTACTTCTCCAGGGACTGGAGCATCAATACCCTTCTCTGTCGAAATCGCGACAGCGACGTCAGCCAACGCCTGGACCCAATTATCTGGCGAAGCCATCATGGTGTTTGCCAGCGGCATAGCCCATATATCAGGAAATGCCAACTCTGCTATAGAATTTATAGAACTTAATGCACATCCGTTGCGCACTGCCTGCCTAATACGCAATGCAAACAACGGATGGTCCTTGCGCAAGTTCGAGCCCACCACCAAAATACGCTGCAATTGGGAAAGCGAAGCGATGGAAGTACCCAGCCAACGCACCTTTGAAGAAGATGAGAAATCACTATTGCGCAAGCGGTAATCGATGTTCTCACTACCCAGACCTCGCATCAGCGAAGCTGCCAAATGCAATTCTTCTAATGTACTGTGTGGACTGGCCAGCGTGCCAATACTGCTTGCCCCGTATTCTGATTTGATCTGTTTCAAACCATTCGCCACATATTCCAGTGCAATTTGCCAGTCAACCGTTTTCCATTCGCCTCCCTGCTTGAGCATCGGACTGAGCAGGCGCTCATCAGTATTCAAGGCTTCATAGGAAAAACGATCGCGATCCGCAATCCAGCACTCGTTAATAGCTTCATTTTCAAGTGGCAATACACGCATGACTTTGTTATGCTTGACCTGAACAATTAGATTAGCACCCGTCGAATCATGTGGGCTGACCGACTTGCGGCGCGACAATTCCCAAGTACGCGCACTGTAGCGAAAAGGCTTGCTAGTCAAAGCGCCCACTGGACAGAGGTCAATCATGTTGCCCGACAGTTCGGAATCTACCGACATGCCGACAAATGTTTCGATTTCGGCATGTTCACCGCGATGCGACATGCCCAGTTCCATTACTCCCGCCACTTCTTGACCAAAGCGAACACAGCGGGTGCAATGAATGCAGCGACTCATTTCCTGCATGGAAATCAGTGGACCTACATCTTTATGAAATACCGTTCGTTTTTCTTCTTGATAACGCGACTCCCCAGCCCCATAGCCCATAGCAAGATCCTGCAACTGGCACTCACCACCCTGGTCACAGATGGGGCAGTCCAAAGGATGGTTGATCAGCAAAAACTCCATCACCCCTTTCTGAGCTTTGATGGCTTTGTCATTTTTGGTATGCACGACCATGCCCTGCGTGACAGGCGTAGCACAGGCGGGCATGGGTTTAGGTGCTTTTTCCACATCAACAAGACACATCCGGCAATTGGCCGCGATGCTAAGTTTCTTGTGATAGCAAAAGTGGGGAATATACGTGCCGGCCTTTTCAGCAGCATGCATTACCGTGCTACCTTCCAGAACCTCTACCTTCAGGCCATCGAGTTGTATTTCAACCATATTTATTCTTCCTCAACACTCAAGCCTGGCTTGCAGAACGATTCACAGTTTGGACTGGACTTGCGAGCACAGCAGATTGCAATGTATTTTCTTTAATCATGGCCTCAAACTCATGGCGATAATGCTTGATCATGGCGCGAACTGGCATCGCAGCAGCATCGCCCAAAGCACAAATCGTTCTGCCTTGAATGTTGTCCGCGACCGAATTAAGCAGGTCCAAATCATTCTGCCGACCCAGTCCATTGTGAATTCGGTCTACAACACGCCATAGCCAGCCCGTGCCTTCACGACATGGGGTGCATTGGCCACAGGATTCATGCATGTAAAAATAAGACAATCGTTTTAAGGACTCCACCATGCAACGGGAATCATCCATAACAATGACTGCACCGGAGCCGAGCATTGAGCCGGCCTTGGCAATTGAGTCATAGTCCATGGTGCATTCCATCATTATGGAGGCAGGCAGTACAGGGGACGAAGAACCGCCAGGAATGACAGCTTTCAACTTGCGCCCCTTGCGCACGCCACCAGCCAGTTCTAGAAGTTTTGAAAATGGCGTGCCCATGGGTATTTCATAATTACCCGGCAATTCGACATCGCCCGAAACCGAGTAAATCTTGGTGCCACCATTGTTCGGCTTTCCGCATTCAAGATAAGCAGCACCACTGTTGCGAATGATCCATGGAACAGCTGCAAATGTTTCGGTATTGTTGATGGTCGTGGGTTTACCATACAAACCAAAGCTGGCAGGAAATGGAGGTTTGAAACGTGGCTGGCCTTTTTTACCCTCTAATGACTCAAGTAATCCAGTTTCTTCACCGCAAATATATGCACCAAAACCGTGGACAGCATGGAGTTGGAAACTGAAGTTGCTACCCAGAATATTATCTCCAAGCAGACCTGCGGTGCGCGCTTCGTCCAAAGCTGCCTCAAAACGCTTATAGGTAGAAAAAATCTCACCGTGAATGTAGTTATAGCCTACGGTGATTCCCATTGCATAAGCAGCAATAGCCATGCCCTCGATCACGCTGTGCGGGTTGTAGTGCATGATGTCACGGTCTTTACAGGTGCCCGGTTCACCTTCGTCAGAATTGCAAACCAAATATTTTTGGCCTGGAAACTGACGTGGCATAAAGCTCCACTTTAAACCGGTGGGAAAACCTGCCCCGCCACGGCCCCGAAGACCGCTAGCCTTGACCTCGGCAATTACCTGATCAGGCGTTAAACCTGCACCGCCATCCTGGCCAAGAATCTTACGCAAAGCCTGATAGCCACCCCGGTCCTTGTAATCACTCAAGTGCCAATTACTGCCATCAAGATTGGCGAGAATTTGTGGACTGATGTGTCGGCCATGAAAGCAAGTTTGCACACCAGTTGCAGCAAATTGCTGCAGCAGATTCTCGAATGCAGAATTCTTTGAATAGAATGGAAGCGTCATAAGACTTTATGCCTCGGCCGATTTGAGGCCATCAATGAGCTGATCCAATTTGTCGTTGCTCATGAAACTGCACATGTGAATGTCATTGACCAGCATCACTGGAGAATCGGCACATGCACCCAAACACTCCGACTGCTGCAAGGTGAATAAACCATCTGCAGTCGTTTCGCCCATGGCAACGCCTAGTTTTTGCTCCAAATGTTGAAGTGCCTTCGTTCCCTCGCGCAATTGGCATGGAAGGTTGGTGCATACGTTAAGCTTGTATTTACCTACAGGCCGCTGGTTGTACATGTTGTAGAAGGTGGTGACTTCATGTACCGCAATCGGTGCCATTCCCAGGTAGTCAGCCACCAGTTTTTCGCTTTCAGGGCTGACGAAACCCTGTTCCTGCTGCACGATCTGCAAGCAAGCCATCACAGCTGATTGCTTCTGCACAGCTGGGTACTTGGCAACTTCGCGTTCAAAGCGTACTTTGGTTGATTCAGAAATCATGAGAGAAGTCATTCGGTTTTAACGATCGATTTCACCGAACACAATGTCCATGGTGCCAATTACGGCAACAGCATCGGCAATCATGTGTCCACGTGCCATTTCATCCATGGCTGCCAGGTGCGCAAAGCCGGGGGGACGTATCTTCAGGCGGTAAGGCTTGTTGGCACCATCGCTGACGATATAGATGCCAAACTCGCCTTTGGGATGCTCCACGGCAGCATACGATTCGCCTTCAGGCACATGGAAACCCTCAGTGAAGAGTTTGAAATGGTGAATCAATTCTTCCATGTTGGACTTCATGGATTCACGATCAGGTGGAGCAACCTTGTGATTATTGGTAATTACTGGACCAGGATTAACGCGGAGCCAATCAACACATTGCTTAATAATGCGGTTAGATTGACGCATTTCGGCGACACGCACCAAATAGCGGTCATAGCAGTCACCAGTTTTACCAACTGGGATATCGAAATCCATTTTTTCATAGACTTCATAAGGCTGCTGCTTGCGTAAATCCCATGCAAAACCAGAACCCCGTAGCATTGGTCCAGTAAAACCTAGATTGAGCGCACGCTCCGGCGAAACTACCCCTACGCCAACCGTGCGTTGCTTCCAGATTCGATTGTCGGTCAACAAGGTTTCATATTCATCCACCAGCTTTGGAAACTTCGCTACAAAATCATCAATAAAATCAAGCAAAGATCCTTGACGGTTCTTATTCAAAGCGTCAATTGCCTTGGCATTCCTGAGTTTGTTGACCTTGTACTGAGACATGGTTTCCGGCAGGTCACGATAGACCCCTCCTGGACGAAAGTAAGCCGCATGCATGCGCGCACCCGACACGGCTTCATACATGTCAAACAATACTTCGCGCTCACGAAAGCAGTAAATCAGCATGTTCATGGCACCACAGTCCAAGCCGTGCGCACCTAACCACATGAGGTGATTTAACAAACGCGTGATTTCCGAGAACATCACACGGATGTACTGTGCACGAACAGGAACATCAACACCGAGCAGCTTCTCGATGGCCAAACAATAAGCATGCTCATTGGACATCATCGACACATAGTCAAGTCTGTCCATATAAGGCAAAGACTGAATATACGTCTTACTTTCAGCCAATTTTTCAGTGGCACGGTGCAGCAGGCCGATATGCGGATCGGCACGCTGTATGACTTCTCCATCAAGTTCAAGGACTAGTCGCAGGACGCCATGCGCAGCCGGATGCTGCGGTCCAAAATTCAGCGTGTAATTTTTGATTTCAGCCATGTCGTATTTTTTGCGAGAACCACTTAATGAAGACCACCGTAGTTATCCTCTCGAATGATGCGAGGAATCATTTCACGCGGTTCGATGGTGACAGCTTGATAAATCACACGCTTTTGTTCGACGTCATAACGCATTTCCACATGGCCGGTCGTAGGAAAATCCTTGCGGAAAGGATGGCCAATAAAGCCGTAATCCGTCAGGATGCGGCGTAAATCGCTATGCCCTTCAAACACAATTCCGTAAAGATCAAATGCCTCACGCTCAAACCAATTGGCAGAGTTCCATATGTCACTAATCGAGTCAACCACTGGAAAATCATCGTCGGAACAAAATACCTTGAGTCGCACACGCTGATTCAGGCTAACTGA
>Ga0366780_1091_pt1 | contig 11548 bp, 16 predicted proteins | sample BONcelN113001E11_FD_207073 | JGI IMG/M metagenome (GOLD analysis project Ga0366780, IMG submission 207073) | Enriched cells from coal bed in the Powder River Basin, Montana, United States - BONCAT cells N11 rep2 HSBNCT.N11.300.1.E11 ...
ACGGCGCCGGGCCGATGCAGACCGATTCATCGGCTAGTTTGACGTATTTTGCATCGCGATCGGCTTCGGAATGCACGACGACCGTCTTGATGCCCATTTCGCGGCAGGCGCGCTGGATGCGCAGCGCAATTTCACCACGATTGGCGATGAGGATTTTTTCAAACATAGGATATGAGTTCGTGAGGCCGTGAAGGTTGAAGCGTGAAAAATAGACTTGCAACGCAGGCAGGAATGCCGCGCCGCAGGCAGCGCGCTTAAGCGATCACGAATAGCGGTTGGCCGTATTCAACCGGTTGGCCGTTTTCGACCAGGATCTGCGTGATGACGCCGGAAGCATCTGCTTCAATTTCATTGAGAAGTTTCATCGCTTCGATGATGCATAGCGTCTCGCCTTCCTTGATGGTGGAGCCAATGTTGACGAATGGAGGAGTGCCGGGCGCCGAGGAGCGGTAAAAAGTACCGACCATCGGTGATTTGACCAGATAGCCTTCCGGTACTTCAGGGGCTGCCGGTGCAGCTGGAGCCGCTAGCGGTGCGCTTGGCGTTGCCTGGGCTGTCGCCATCGGAGCGGGTTGCTGCATCATTTGCTGCGGCACCATCATTACCTGTTGATTTTGCGGGTAAGCGCAGGATTTGACGATGCGAACTTTGCCTTCGCCTTCGGTTACTTCCAGTTCAGCGATATCGGATTCGGCGACCAGATCGATCAGCGTTTTGAGTTTTCGTAAATCCATGTGAAATCCCTCGGTAATATTTATTAGTAAAATAGCTGAAATTGTATGCTATTTATTGGAATATAAAAGAAAATGCGCGAAATTACAGTTTTCGCAAGGCAAATTCAATGGCTGCCTGGTAGCCTGTTACCCCCAGGCCGCAAATAACGCCAACGGCAATGGCGGACAGAAAAGATGCGTGGCGAAAGGTTTCGCGCCGATGAATATTCGAGATATGTATTTCGATAAACGGAATTGCCACTCCTGCCAGCGCATCGCGCAAAGCCACGCTGGTATGAGTAAGGCCGCCGGGATTGATGACAATGGCATCGACGCCTTCCGCACGGGCAGCGTGAATCCGGTCAATCAGCGCACCTTCATGGTTGCTCTGAAAGCAGGTCATCCTTGCGCCTGCAGTCGCAGCTTGCGCCACTGCCGCCTGCTCGACGTCCTTCAGCGTCGCCGATCCATACACTTCAGGTTCCCGGCTGCCGAGAAGATTGAGGTTGGGACCGTTCAGGAGGAGGATATTTTTTGCCATGAAGGGGAGCTTGAATTAAAAGCTGATTTCGCGAAGATGGCCGCATTTTGCCGCTGAATGGCGCTGATTGGCAAGAAAAAACTCGTTGCCGAAATTACATCAACGATAAATCAGCACGTAATTCATCGATCTTCAGACGTCCCAGATAGGTCTTTTTTACCTGTCCGTCACGTCCGATCAAAACCGTATAGGGCAAGCCGCCGGCCTGATTACCGAACGCGCGCGTCAGTTCGGTGGCACTGACGCCAGCTGTAAACAGCGGATAAGTAATCCGATATTTGCTCGCAAATGCAGCGATATTGTCAGCCGAATCGATGCCGATTCCGAGCAACTGGATGCCGCGCGGGGCGATTTCCGTCTGCAGCGCCGACAATTCCGGCATTTCCTGTACGCATGGCGCACACCAGGTGGCCCAGAAATTGACGATCATCGGCTTGCCGCGCCATACGGACAGCGTGTGCATTTTGCCGTGCGCATCGGGCAGCGTCTGCGCTAGCAAACGGTCGACTGCAGAGGCCTGCGCTGGTTCCGGAGCCAGTCTTTGCGCGCCAAAATACATGCCGATGACGGCAAACAGCAAACCTATGAAGATGAAAAAAACGTGATTACGCTTCATGGTCCTGACTTTCTGCAATCAATGCCTGCAGCGCAGCGAGATTGGCGCGCTCGCTTTTGGATTTATTGCTGCCGCGCAAGTCGTCCGGTCCGTATATCGCCAGATGCACGCCTTCATCGTTCCACAGGAAGCTCAGGGTTTCTACCGGATCGTGGCCGCCGCCATGCCTTGAGCGAGGCGCTTCGGAAACTTCGAAATTGACATTCTTGTTGATCAGGAATAGCGCGACGTCTTTGGGATTGTCGGTAAAGAGTTGCAAATAGAGATCGGAATGCTCGCCTGCGCTGCCGTTCAAGACCGCGCCGGTCAAATGCGGGTTGAATTGCGCGAGGTCTTGCATCAGGCGCACAGCCATCTTGCGAAGATGCAGCAATCGCGCCGGCTGGGAATCGCCGGAAAAAAGCGCATGGTAAATCCGCACCTCTTCTTCGATTTGCGCATTGTCGGGCAAGATGTCGCTGCGCGCCTTGCGCATCCTGCTATGACCGAGGATTTGCTCTGCAGCGCGTCGTTTGGCGCTGGCATAGTCGGCGCCGTCCTGCGCGATCATGCGCGCGGCGGCAACTGCGATTTCGCTGCGTAAAACCGCAGCATCTGTCGGAAAATGGGTATCCATGGCGCGCATCATACTACTGATGGCTGCGTGCAGCTGTGGCTTGCTGCCGCACGGCTGTCGGACTGCATGCAGATCGCTCAGGTAAAATCGCAGTATTCCATTTTCAAGCGGGCATCATGCATATCCATATTCTGGGCATTTGTGGCACTTTCATGGGCGGTCTTGCGGTACTGGCAAAAGAAGCCGGGCATACCGTTACCGGATGCGATGCCAATGTATATCCGCCGATGAGCAGCCAGCTCGAGGCGCAGGGCATCACGCTGATCCAGGGTTTCGGTCCCGAGCAGGTGAATCTGCAGCCGGACTTGTTCGTGATCGGCAACGTGGTGTCGCGCGGCAACCCGCTGATGGAAGAGATTCTCAATCGCGGCTTGCCCTACACCTCCGGTCCGCAATGGATCGGCGACCATATTTTGCGCGGAAAATGGGTGCTGGCAGTGGCCGGCACGCACGGCAAAACCACGACTGCATCCATGCTGGCGTGGATTTTGCAGGAAGCCGGCTATGCGCCCGGTTTCCTGATCGGCGGCGTGCCGATGAATTTCGGCATCTCTGCGCGGCTGTCGGCTCACGGCGAAACATCCGATTTTTTTGTGATCGAAGCCGATGAATACGATACTGCCTTTTTCGACAAGCGCAGCAAGTTCGTCCATTACCACGCAAAAACTGCAATCCTGAATAATCTCGAATACGACCATGCCGATATTTTCCCGGATCTGGGCGCCATCGAAACCCAATTCCATCATCTGGTACGCACCGTGCCCGGCCTGGGGCGGCTGATCGTCAATGGCCGCGAAGCGTCGATGCAGCGGGTGCTGGCGCGCGGGTGCTGGAGCGAAACCGAGTTCTTCGGAGTCGAAGTTGGCGTCGGCTGGGCCATGCGCGAGCATGACGACGATAGTTTCGATGTGATTTTCAACGGTCAAAGCCAGGGCACTGTGTGCTGGTCGCTGAGCGGCGAGCATAACCGGATGAATGCGCTGGCGGCGATTGCCGCAGCGCGCCATGTCGGCGTATTGCCGGCGCAGGCAATAGAGGCGCTGGACCGGTTCGAGAACGTCAAGCGCCGGATGGAAGTGTGCGGCATTGTCGGCGGCGTCACCGTCATCGACGATTTTGCCCATCATCCGACCGCGATTGCGACCACGCTGGCAGGCTTGCGCAAGAAAGTCGGAAGCGCGCGGATTCTGGCGGTACTGGAGCCGCGCTCCAACACGATGAAACTGGGCACGATGAAGCAAGCGTTGGCTGGCAGTCTGGCGGGCGCCGATCTGGTGTTCGGCTACGGCGCGCAGGACGAGCTGGGTTGGGATCTGGCTGCCGCATTGACGCCGCTGGGCGCAAAAGCGCGCACTTTCGCGTCGATCGAGGCGCTGGTGTCAGCGATCGCCGCATCGGCGCAAGACGGCGACACCATCCTGGTAATGAGCAACGGGAGTTTTGGCGGCGTGCATCAGAAGATTCTGGATGCGCTGGCGTACGGTGACGGATCGGCGCTGGCATTATGATTCTCTACCTGCACGGCTTTCGTTCTTCGCCGCTGTCGTTCAAGGCGCAGTTACTGGCCGAGCGGATGCGCGCGTTGGGTCAGGCCGACGCCTACCTGTGCCCGCAATTGCCCGCTTCGCCGCGTGCGGCGATGGCGCAGGCGCTGGAATTGGTGCAGTCCTGTCCGGCGGCAGAACTGAGCATCATCGGCTCTTCGCTCGGCGGCTATTACGCGACCTGGCTGGCCGAACAATTGGGCTGCCGTGCGGTGTTGCTTAATCCTGCGGTCAAGCCGCCACGCGATCTGGAGCCGTACGTCGGTGTCACCACCGCTTTTCATTCCGATGCGCAGTTCGAATTCAAGCGCAGCTATATTGCGGAGCTGGAAGCGTTGACAGTGGAATCAATCAGCCGGCCCGAACGGTATTTCCTGATCGCCGCCACCGGCGACGAAGTGCTGGACTGGCAGGAAATGGTCGCCCATTACCCCGGCGCGCGGCACCGGGTGATCAATGGCAGCGACCATGGCTTGTCGGATTTCGCCCGTTACGCGGACGAAGTGCTGGCGTTTTGCGGCGTGACTGCGGCGCGCGAATCTGCCGGCGGTGCGCGCTGATGCCGCGCTGCTCCGCTGCCGCACATTGGGTCGCGCATGTCAACGGCGTCAACCCGTCGCCTGTGATGCGTGCGTGGCTGACCGACCGTGCCTCGCTGACTGCCAAACTGGTTGCGCGCTGCGAGCGCTTCCGCGTGCAGCGTCTGGCGCAGCGGCGCGCCGTATGCGTGGCCGACGAATGCGCGCCGATCGGCTTGCTGTCTGCGCGCAAGGTGGTCGAACGCGATGTCTTGCTGGAATGCGATGGCCGGCCGATGGTGTTTGCCCATACCGTGGTGCCCCTGGAAGCAACGGCAACCCAGTGGCCGCTGTTTCGCAGCCTGGGCGAGCGTTCGCTCGGCACTACGTTGTTCGGCGATCCGATCGTCGCCCGCGGCGCGCTCGAATATGCGCGCCTGCATGCAGGCCATCCGCTGGCGCGGCGCGCTAGCGTAGCGCTTGATGCACCGCTGCAGGCGCCGTTGTTGGCGCGGCGCTGCCTGTATCGGCGAATTTTATTTCATCGAGATGAATACGCGAGTCCAGGTCGAGCATCCGGTGACGGAAATGATCACCGGCATCGACATCGTACAAGAGCAGATTCGCATCGCGGCCGGCCAGAAGTTGCGTTTCCGCCAGCGCGAAGTCAAGCTTACCGGGCATGCAATCGAGTGCCGCATCAATGCCGAAGATGCATTCAAGTTCACGCCATCCCCTGGCAGGATCACATCCTGGCATGTGCCTGGCGGCCCCGGCATCCGGGTCGATTCGCATGCGTACTCCGGCTATTACGTGCCGCCGCATTACGATTCGATGATCGGCAAGGTGATTGCGCACGGCGCCACCCGCGAGCAAGCGATCAAGCGGATGCAGATTGCACTATCCGAAATGGTAGTGGAAGGGATCCTGACCAATATTCCGCTGCACCGGGAACTGATGGTCGATGCGCGCTTCATTGAAGGCGGCACCAGCATCCATTACCTGGAGCATAAATTGGCGGAAAAACCGGATTTGCCGAAAGTAACGCAAAAACCCACCAAAAAATAAGGCATCCCATGAGCTGGACTGAAATCGTCATCGAGGTGGCGCGCAGCCACGCAGAAGCACTGTCGGATGCGCTGATGGAAGCCGGCGCATTGTCGGTCGCCGTCGAAGATGCCGACCTCGGCACCGACGCGGAACAGCCGCTGTTCGGCGAGCCCGGCATGGAGCCCGAACAGGCCGCCTGGGAGCGCAGTCGCGTGGTCGCATTGACCGATGCCGATGCAAATCAGGCCGCCATTCTGGCGCAAGCCAGCGCTGCCATCAAGCTTGCCGGCATTCCGGCCTACACGCTGCGATCGGTGGCGGACCAGGACTGGGTGCGACTGACACAATCCCAGTTCGAGCCGATCCATATCGGCAAAAACATCTGGGTAGTTCCCAGCTGGCATACTGCACCCGACCCGAACGGCCTGATACTGGAACTCGACCCCGGCCTGGCTTTCGGCACCGGCAGCCATCCGACCACCCGGCTTTGCATGGAATGGCTGGAAACGCAGGCGCCACAGTTGTCCCAGGGCTTGTCGGTGCTTGATTATGGCTGCGGCTCCGGCATTCTTGCGATGGTTGCCAAAAAGCTCGGCGCAACCAGCGTGATCGGCGTCGATATCGATCCGCAAGCCATCGAATCCGCGAATGCCAATAGCGCGCGCAACAATTGCGCGATCGATTATTACCTGCCCGACGCTTTCGGCACCGCAATGCACGGCCGTACGTTCGACGTCGTCGTGGCCAACATCCTGTCGGGCCCGCTGGCGCTGATGGCGCCGATGCTGGCAGCACGTGTCGCCTCCGGCGGTGCGCTGGTGCTGTCGGGCGTGCTGGCACGGCAGGCGCAAGAAGTCGCCGCCGCTTATGCTCCTTTCATCGCGCTGACGGTGTGGGCCGAACAGGATGGCTGGGTAGCACTTTCCGGCCGACGCGCGGTCCCGCCAGCCAGCACATAGCAATGGCGCTCGCCACCCAATGTCCGCATTGCCATACGACGTTTCGGGTCGCGCATGATCAATTGAAATTACGCGCCGGCGTCGTGCGGTGCGGACAATGTCAGCAAGTATTCAACGGCATAGAACATTTATTGCCGGTAGCCGTGCTTCAGGCAGAAAATTCCGGCATCGCGCCGGAAGCGGTGCCGGTGCCGCCTGCTGCGCAAGCGCAGGTCGCCGTCGCAACGACACCGACCGAGCCGGCCGATGGCGCGGCCAATCCGGATCCATTGGATGATCTTGCCGCGCCAGATTACCGTGCGCCAGAGCGAATGCCCTTACCCACGGCTCCGCAAGAAGAACAGCCGGAGCAGCCCTGCGTCGTCGCTTCCGATGCCGCCATTGCCGCGCTGGCCGGCCAGAATACCGAACTGCGCGCAACATCCGACGCCAGCACCGAAGAAGATGCGCGCGCCCAGGACGATCAGCGGCAGGCGACAGCAATCCAATTCGACCAGTACGCAGAAGAACCCGGTTTTGTCACTGCAGCGCGCCGCCAGCCGCAACAGAGGCGCCGCAACCGCAAGCTGTTCGGTACCGGCTGCGCGATCCTGACGCTGGTTTTGCTGGCACAAGCCGCTTATGGGTGGCGCAACACGCTTGCCGCCTATCTGCCGCAGGCCAAGCCGGCATTGCTGACGATGTGCCGCACATTCGGCTGCAGCATTGCGCTGCCGGCACGCATTGACGCAATCACCATTGAATCGTCCGAACTGCAAGCGCAGCCCGGAAGCGCGGGCGCGCTGACCATGACGATACTGCTGCGCAATCGCAGCAATACTGCACAAGCTTGGCCGAATCTTGAATTAAGCTTAAATGACGGCACTGAACGCGTCATTGTGCGGCGTGTTTTTGCGCCGCGCGAATTTCCGCTTTCCGCTACCGACATCGCCCAAGGCGTGGCCGCCAACAGCGAAAAACCGGTCCGGCTCAGCTTCATGCTGAGCCAATTGCAAGCGGCCGGATACCGCGTCGTAGCGTTTTATCCGTAATCTCGGAAATAATATTAAATATGCCAGTATTTTTAAAAGTGCCATGTATACATGCGTAAATACATGTTATTTTCCACATACTCTATCTATGTATATCGCGAAGTCAAGGCTATGCCTGCTGCGCTTCACTCCCACTAACCCGATCGTTTAATTCGACTTCCATCATGACTTCCCTGATCTGCGGCTCTATTGCTTTTGACACCATCATGTCGTTCGGAGATCGTTTCTCCAATGCCATCCTGGCCGACCAGTTACACAAGATTAATGTCGCTTTCCTGGTGCCGGAGTTGCGCAAGGAATTCGGCGGCTGCGCCGGCAATATTGCCTACAACCTGAAATTATTGGGGGGCGATCCGCGCATCATGGCAACTGTGGGCCAGGACAGCCAGCCTTATCTCGACCGGCTCGACAATCTGGGCATTTCCAGGCGCAATATCCGCGCCTTTCCGGCCGCCTATACCGCGCAGGCATTCATCACCACCGACGCCGACAATAACCAGATCACCGCTTTCCATCCGGGCGCGATGATGTTTTCGCACGAGAACCGGGTCGCCGACGCCGGTCCGGTCAAGCTGGCCATCGTCGCGCCCGACGGGCGCGACGGCATGCTGCAGCACGCCAGCGAATGTGCGGAACTGGAAATTCCATTCATCTTTGATCCCGGCCAGGGCTTGCCGATGTTCAGCGGCGCCGAACTGATCCATTTCATTGAGCTGGCGACCTATGTTGCGGTCAACGACTATGAAGCCGAGCTATTGACCCAGCGCACCGGCCTGACGCTGGATCAGATTGCGCAGCGCGTATCTGCGCTGGTTGTCACGCGCGGAGAATTGGGCGCCCATATCTTCACGGCGGCCGAACGCATCGATATCGACTGCGTAGCGGCAGACCGGATCGTCGATCCGACCGGATGCGGCGACGCCTTCCGTGCCGGCATGCTGTTTGGTTTGAGCAATGACATGGATTGGGCCAGCACCGGCCGTCTGGCAAGCCTGATGGGTTCGATCAAGATTGCGCATCAGGGCGGCCAGAATCACGCACTCAGCAAAGCTGAAATTGACGAGCGGTTTTTTGCCGCATTCGACTATCGGCTGTAACAAAATCAACGCATTGCGCGCCGATTCGGCTCGTACTTCCAGGGTTAAACCGGAGCGGGGAGCAATGCGTGCCGGACCGCGGCGACGGTCAATTGGGGCGCGTGGATTTCCAGCAGCTTGCGCTTATTGGTCTGCCCGTGCAGCAAGACCACTGCACTTTTGGGCAAACCCAGCGTAGCAGCGATAAAACGCGTCAACGCCAGATTCGCCTTGCCCTCGACCGGCGGCGCTTGCAGCCGGATTTTCAATACATCGTCGAGCACGCCGATGACTTCACTGCGTTTTGCATTCGGTGTGATCTGGACCGCCAGACGGATTCCTTGCGCCGTCTGGGAACACCAGACGCCGCTCATGCCAGCGACAGCACCAGGCTTCGCAGCACTTGCAGCACTATTTGCAGCAACAGCAAAGCCGCCAGCGGCGACAAATCGATATTCCCGACCAAAGGGATGATGCGGCGCAGCGGACGCAGCAAGGGCTCGTTCAGCGCGCGCACCACCGGTGCCAGCGGCGCCTGCGGATTGACCCAGCTAAACACTGCTTCGATGATCAGCAAACCCATCAAGCCGTAAAATGCCCACTGCAACAGCCGTAACACTGCCAGCAGCAACAAGGTCTGGAACGAAAACGGCGAAATAACCAGCATATCGACCGCAGTCGCTATCAGCGCAATCAGATAGGCGCCGACCAGGCAGGGCCAGTCGTACCCGCCGACGCCGGGCAATACGCGACGCAACGGCAATACCAGCCAGTCCGACAGCCGAAAAATGAACTGCGCAACCGATGCGGGCGCACGCATACGCACCGCCTGCATCCAGAACCGCAATAACAATACGCCAGCCACGATGGCTGCCACGGTACCCACTATCAACGTCAAAATGCCATGCAGCATGTAAGCCCTCTTCATAAAAAAACCCGCCGTATGGCAACAAGCCACACAGCGGGTATTGTGCCAGAAGCCATTGCGGCCTCTGAAAAATGTCGTCAGATTACGGACGGGAGCCGGTTGGAAACGGCCATGCTGCCGCCGGATTCAGAACGGTTTTTGCATCCGAATTTGCCGCTGCTTTTTTAGGAGCGGCGGTTTTTACCACCGTCTTTTTGGCTGCAGCGGCTTTCGTCACAGCACCTTTCTTCGGCGTTGTCGCAGCTTTTTTCGCTGCAGGCTTGACTGCTTCTGCTTTAGCTGCGGCTTTGGCAGCAACCGCTTTCGGCGCTGCTGCTTTCGGTGCTACCGCTTTTTTCGCTGCCGGCTTGGCTGCGGCTGCTTTTGCCGTCGCTTTGGACGCAGGCGCGGCTGCTGCGGCTTTCGACGCTACCGCTTTGGCTGCGGGCTTCTTGGCTGGATCGGCTTTCACCGCTTTGGCCGCAGCCGCTTTTGGCGCTGCTTTTTTATCTGCCACAGGTGTTTTTTCAGCGGCTTTTTTTGCTGCCACTGGTTTCTTCGCAGGCGCGGCTAATTTGGCGGCCGGTTTTTTCGCTGCTGGCTTTTTGACTGCTGTTGCCATTTTTTTCTCCTTCACGTGAGATGAGACAATCAATTTTCAAGATTTCAATCCGGCTAACCAGCGCAATCGGCCAGGCGGATTATTCATCGGCACAAACACCATGCACTTTTGCATGCGCCAATGAATTCGGCACCGACCGATTTGCTGGATCTAATCCAATATCCAATGCTGCAATCCGGCCACAACATCACTCCTGCCGCAACACGCATAAATCGCAAAATTCACGTCGGAGGTTAACCCAAAATACAGGTTAAGCAACAATACTGCGCTTGTATCCAAAAAAAACGCCAGCTATACCGCTGGCGCGGAAATTCGGCCTTAAAAATTTTCCGGATTTTTCAGAGAAAAAACCGCCTTGCCTGACGTCGCAAGGTGCGGCGGCAGAAACTGACAAAGGCAATCCGGTTTTTTTACTGTTCATAAAATGGGTGATAACCTTCCATTTTTACGTTGCCGCCCTGGTATCCAGGCGGCTTGTGGTGCACGATGCAATTGCACGCATCTTGACAAAAATTTCGCTTCTTCGCTGGCTCGATCACCCTGCACACCCATAAAAATGGATTTTCTTCCTGTGCGAACATGAGGTCAAGCCCCATTCTCTGAGCACGCCGACTTGCAGCCAAACCCACATGGCGCTTGAACATCGGTGCATTCATAGCGGGTACGCGTGGCGGCATTGTATCCTTTGCGTAGCATATACTCCAACCTCCCACTATGCAAAAACAGTGTCTCGATCTTTGCACGTAATTCTGGCGTACGCAACTGCGGATTTCGGCTGCATTTCGTCCCTAAAAAATCGGCGCCATATCCGGCACATTTGAGTAGCGGCCGTTTCTCTGAAAAACCCGACGCTCGACGATGATTGCGGGTGACTCTCGCATCAGGCAGGAAAGCGCAACGCTTGCGCACCAAGCACCAAAGGCGTTTGCGCGCTGAGCGTTTCGCGGTAATGCAGCCAATCGAAAAATGGTCCTGGATCAGTCTTCCGGCCCGGCGCGATATGCTCGTGCCCGGCTACATCGGTGAGGCGATAACGGGCTTGCAAGGCAATGGTCAGCGCGACCAGCGACGCATATTGCAGCTCGGCATAAGGTTCCACATCGGTGCCTTCGAGCTCTATGCCAATCGAAAAATCATTGCAGCGCTGCCGTTGGCCGAACGACGATGCGCCTGCATGCCACGCGCGCTCATTGGCGGATACGAACTGCATCACCACGCCATCCCTGCGGATCAGGAAATGGGCGGACACCCGGAGCGTGCGTAACTGGTCGAAATACGGATGCGCATCGCAATCGAGCCGATTGGTAAACAATGCGCAAATTTGCTCGCCGCCGAACTGGCCGGGTGGCAGACTG
>Ga0366780_1119_pt1 | contig 11545 bp, 18 predicted proteins | sample BONcelN113001E11_FD_207073 | JGI IMG/M metagenome (GOLD analysis project Ga0366780, IMG submission 207073) | Enriched cells from coal bed in the Powder River Basin, Montana, United States - BONCAT cells N11 rep2 HSBNCT.N11.300.1.E11 ...
CGGTGTAACACTTGAATGCAAAACAAAACATCAACATAAAAAACCAATACCAAAAGAAGTACCTCAAGAAGAAAATAGCAAAAACATTTTAAATAATTTTTTGCAAGGGGAATATACCCAAAGTACATGTAACAACTAAAGTAAACCCGCCCGGTGGCTACGGCTGCCGGGCTTTATTTATTTTACCTCGTAGAAGGTTTTTACTTAACTTGCAAGAATTATTCTATTCTTGAATGACTAAGAAAGAGATGTGGTAATTTGTTTTTCACAGCAAAATTATGCAATGTGTTGGAGTGCATATATGCAAAAATGCTCGGCCTGGTAGCGACGCTAATACTAATTGCATTGAGTGCCTATTTTAAAATTCCCAATCCAGCCCCAGTATGTCTAACTGCAATAGTGTTTTCTACCTTTATTGGTGGGTATATTTATGGCGTTATTAGCGGTCTAGCAACTGTAGTTTATTGTCTTTATTTTTTCTCAATACCCGGTAAGCTATTTTACTATACGTCAGATAACTTATACAGAATGGGGATTATTTTACTGGTAGTCCCAATCATGATTCTAATAGTTGGGTCACTCAAAAATAGTGTAGACAAGCGAACGAAGGAACTCGAGGAAGCTAATAGAAGGCTCAACCTACTTTCCACCATTGATAGTTTAACTGGAATTCCTAATAGACGTTTTTTTGATCAAAGCATGATAAAAGAATGGAGACGTGCGCAGCGCGATCAACAAAAATTAACAGTAGCGATGATCGATATAGACTTTTTTAAATACTATAATGATACCTACGGTCATCAAGAAGGAGATAACTGCTTAAACCAAGTAGCATATGCCATTGCTAAGGAAGCAAGGCGGCCTGGAGATTTAGCTGCCAGATACGGGGGTGAAGAATTTGCTTTAATTTTACCTAACACAGATATAAGTGGGGCTGTAGCTCTATGTGAAGCAATACGACGTTCTGTGCAAATGCTAGCCATACCACATCAAGCGTCCTTAGTGAATCCGAGCGTGACAGTTAGCATCGGAGTAGCTACTGTGGTTCCATGCGAAAATATGAGTCCATGCCACTTAATTAAATTGGCTGACCAATCTCTGTATAAGGCTAAGGAAAATGGGCGAGATAAAGTAGAAGTCTGTATTATTTAATCAGTAAGTGTTTTTTATGCTCGTTATATTGGGGTTGACTTGTCTCGAAAAATTACCCTAACAATAGGCGAGGTAGAAGGAGCGGCTTAGATGGGTGATTCCAAATTGGTGGACGTAAAGCTTGCAGAGTATAACGCACTGAATCAATTATGAGTTGTAGGAAGGAAGCAAAATTAACGTCCTCCGTGCTTCAAGATGTGGAATATGCATGTTCCATAGTCTATGGTGAACCTGACAGCAGAAAGGCATAAAGGAGTTATAAAAACATGGATAATACAATTGAAGCCAATGGTCCTGTGACGATTATTGTCAATTGGCGGGTCCGGAAAGGATGCGAAAAGGATTTCGAATCGTGGCGGCATGACATTGAGTCAGCTGCTATTGCGTTTCCTGGTCATATGGGAGTGAACTTAATTCTTCCCGATAAAATCCCGGGGGAATATACTGTGATCTTTCGCTTCGATACGTATGAACATCTGCACGCCTGGCAACAATCGGACATCCGCCGGGAGCTATTGAAAAAAGCGGAGCAGTTCCGTGATACCGAACCGACCTATAAAATGGAGAACGGTCTGGCCTTTTGGTTTTTGCCGTCAGGGACACCTGGTGCGCCTCCGAACTGGAAAATGGCTGTTGTCACAGTCCTTTGGGTATGGCCGCTGAGCATATTCGTTCCGTGGCTGTTGATTCCGATCATAAGCGACCTCCCTTCGATATTGGCAGCACTTGTGGTAACAGTAGGCATAGTCAGTTCACTGACCTGGATAGTAATGCCTATACTGGTGAAACTATTCCACCCCTGGTTGCACACAAATCATAGGGGAGGCGACACTAAGGGTGGTGGGGGATTCACGGTCTGAATGATCGGCATATTTACGTTATTGAATAAAGAAGTTTGGTCACGAGAGTAACTGAAAAACAGTCGATCTGCCTAACAGTACAGAAGTGGATTTGCAAGTCGGGACTGCAAATGCGAACCTCTGTCCGAGCGCCTTAGTGACGCATAAAATCACTGGCCGTTAAAGCACGGGCTCACTAAGAAGGAATTTGCTGATAGTCTTGGCGTTAATGAGAAGACGGTCCGGCTGTAGGAGGCGGATTTGTGCAAATTAGCGGAGAGTTCGATGAGAAGTTTAGCGCCATACTTGGCCAGTGATATAGATATAGCAAGCGGCATTACGTAGCCCGATTATCAACGCCTGAGGCTTTGGAGCTTCAGGATTTTTTCTTTCTACTTGAGCTTAGGACTATGGGCGTTTATGATTTCATGAATCTCTTTTTGACTAATGGCCAATGTTGCAAATGCTTCGTACGTTTGAGTATTAGTCGGCAGACATAGGGGCGAGTGCGTCACCGGCACAGTCGTCAAGCGTAGTGGCAGTTACGGTGGAGATAGAAGTGGAGGGGGGAGCGAGAACGGTTGATAGGAGAATGTGAGGGCACATGAGAGGAAAAACAAATCAAATAAAATGGTTTGAAAAGGCTATGTTAAGTTGTTTCTAACTTGCTAATTCTCCGTTCAAAATTATTAAGTATCTCGGTTAAATCTTTTTCGGCCCTTTGATTCTTGGCATTTTCTCTTCTTTCACAGCGTTGAGATAATAATTCAGCACCGAATCCAATGATATGCCCCAAAATGGTAACCGCTATAGCTAAAAGGATTAAACCATCAATAGCATCACATTTCACAATTACAACTCCCGTAATTTTTTATACAGTTTATGATTGAGGATATGTATTTGTTAAAAAAAGGAGGAGCGGTAATGGGAAGATATCACGCAACTCTGGCCCGATGTGGCAAGTAAAGCGGACATTCACCTGAAGCTGTTGAGCAAATGAGAGAGGCTGTACAGTTAGGGCTGGGCATGCTGGAAAAGAAATGGCTATCTGGAACATTAAAGAGCGGATAGCGGAATTGAGGGGTTTGCTGATAATGCCAGAGAAGCACTTATCGCCGGTAAGCTTTCTCTTTATGCACCGGCCACTCTGGAACAGATCGTACTCCACTTACGGGGAGAAATACGCATAGGTGTTGTTGATCGTAATACTGAATTAAGTGAAAGTATAACGCATGACGAAGATTTTGCCGAAGTTCAAGGTCAGATGACAGCTAAGAGAGCACTCGAAATTGCAGCAGCAGGCGGTCATAATGTACTTATGATTGGACCTCCGGGCTCCGGTAAAACAATGCTGGCCCGTCGTATAACGACTATCCTTCCGCCGATGGTACGGCAAGAGGCATTGGAAGTTACTAAGATATATAGCGTGGCCGGATTGTTTAAAAGTCCTGATATGATCACATCACGCCCCTTTCGTAGCCCCCATCACACTGTTTCACAGGCGGGAATGATTGGTGGAGGATCCGTTCCCCGACCGGGAGAGGTTACGTTAAGCCATAATGGAGTACTCTTTCTGGATGAGCTTCCGGAGTTTCCCCGAACAGTGCTGGAAGTGCTACGTCAGCCGCTGGAAGATGGTGAAGTACATATATCGCGTGTTAATGCAGCGTTGTCTTACCCAGCTAAATTTATGCTCATTGCTGCAATGAATCCGTGTCCGTGTGGATTTTCTACCGATTCAGAAAAGCAGTGTACCTGTAGCCCCAATGAAATACGCCGCTACATCAAAAGAATATCCGGTCCATTATTAGACCGGATTGATTTACATGTTCATGTTCCGCGTCCAAATTATAGTGAATTAACGGCAAGTCTGCCTGCCGAGCGATCTGAGCAAATCGCTGAACGGGTAGCAACGGCCCGAAAAACGCAGATTGAACGCCTGCAGCAATTTGCAATATCTTGTAATGCTCAAATGGGGCACAAGCATCTAAAAGCTACTTGTTACCTCACAAATGAAGCACAGAACATTCTTAAACAAGCATTTACTAAAATGAACCTAAGTGCGCGCAGCTATGACCGAATTATTAAAGTGGCTCGAACTATAGCCGATTTAAGTCATTCGGAAAAAATCGATGTTACACATGTTTCTGAAGCAATTAGTTTCCGTAATCATTTACAGATATTATGAAGGCAATCGGTAGCAGAGCAGCTATCTTTCCCGTCGTGATATAGATATAGCAAGCGGCATTACGTAGCCCGATATCAATGCCTGAGGCTTTGGAGCTTCAGGATTTTTTCTTTCTACTTGAGCTTAGGACTATGTTCGTTTACGGTTTCGAGCCGGGTTTGCAGGGGCAATCTTGTAAGCTGGATTCTAAATTCATTCTGTTAGTATGTTCGTTGCCTGGTATTTGCCCTAGAATGGCTCACGTTAAGAGATCTTTCCTTGGCTATGGTATTTGTTGTTAGGTACGTTGTAGGCGCTTCTAGTGAAGTTTCTGCCAGGGTGCTTCACAAGTGATGATTTCATGAATCTCTTTTTGACTAATGGCCAATGCTTTCCTTTACTTGCTTAAATCAATTCGCGCCAACAATTTAACGCCAATTTAAATATTATCATTATATTCTTGTCTGTCAGGTGCTGGACACTAGGGAGAATATATTCACTAATCGGCATACAGCGTAATCATTAGTAATGACGTAAACGGTGGCAATGTTATGTATAAGCGTACAGTAAATAAAGCTCTTTGGATTGTTTTAAGCATTTCCTCGTTTCGATGGGAGGCGTGAATTGTTCATAATTTGATATAAAAAGAAATACCGCCTTTTGGCGGTATAACGTTATTTTTCCTTCGGTAACTGTGGTCTATTAATTGAATTGACTTCTTTGGTACTTTCCTTGTTGGAAATGTCCTGAGGATCATCAAGAGTAACGCAGGGGAATTCACGGTTTTCTTGCTTTGATATAGATCGTTCATAAAGCACCACTTTTAAGTGTTGGTCGATGTTAGCTTTTCTGTGGATAAGGTAAGCCATACTCGTGTGGGACCTACGCCTTTCCTAGGAGTAGCACACTCGGCAGTGTATAGCTTGGTAGCTGGAACATTAAAGAAAGACTGGAGCAGCTGAGGGCCAAGATATACTCATTTTAAAAACTTTATAGTCATTTCAGGGACGTATTTCATTTTAGTAGCGATTGGGTCTTTGATAAAATTTGTTTCATCTGCAATTATCTTTTCGACGATGCTTTTTTCCATGATTACATAGGGTTTAATAGTTCCAAATGGAGTGTGCAGCTCTGAAGAAAGTACTCCGCTTTCAAGATCACCAATAGTTGCTCCATTGAAATGCAGAGTATATTCACCAATAGTACTTCCATTTGACGTAATACGTAGTCCTACGTGGTTCTTTTTATTAGACAGGATCTTTTCGACAATTGAGTATAGTGAACTATGGTTTTTTATAAATGCCTCGAATGTGCGCTTATAAAAAGGCATAAGTTCTTCCTGCATTAATTTGTCGGCTTCCGCCATATTTATCCCTCCACAAATTGGTTACTTTTCTTTATTATAACTCGGAACTAGCTTATTATTTACACATAAGTCAAAAAAAGGAGGCCAAGCCCATGAAAGCCATAACCATATTACAGCCGTGGGCAAACCTGATTGCTTGCGGTGCTAAAAAGATAGAGACAAGAAGCTGGGCAACAAAATACCGGGGGCCTCTGGCGATTCACGCGGGGCGAACTGTACCGAGTATGGATTTGTTTACTCCAAGAGTAGAAAAGGCCTTGTGGAACGAAGACACACCGCTCGGTAAGGTAATTGCCATAGCTGAGCTAATTGATTGTGTTGACATGACCATTGAGAGGATAGCTGAATGGAAAGATACTTACGGTAAGGACGAGATTGCCTTTGGTCACTTTGAGCCCGGCCGCTACGCCTGGATATTGGCCAACGTGCGGCAGATTGAGCCGGTACCGGCAAAGGGGCGTCAGCGGCTGTGGGAATGGGAGCATCCATAGGTATTTGGTATTTAAGCAGAATATTAGGGTTAGAGGCAATTGTATTTACTCCATTGGCGATTGTTTTGAAGTGCAGTTACTATTTGTACTGATTGCTTCTGCGTTTACTCAGTTTCATCCGGCATACTTTGTTTAAGTAATAAAAGTCCGTCAGTAAGGCGGTCTTTTGTATTGCAGGAAATAGTTTCCTTGTGCCGAAGTCTTTTTTAAATAATAGAGGAGGCGAAATAATATGGCTGGTGCTCAAACTATTTGGGTAAGTAGCGATATGAGTGAGCAAGTAGCAGATTTCAATGGAGAATATGTCTTAATAACGATAAGTAACATGAAAAAGACACCACTTGGGAGAACCTTGGAAGAGGCAATAGAAAAATTAAAAGAGCTTGGAAGATATGAAATTGTAGCACAGCTTAGGTAATATGCCAAAGACCGTCTGCAGTTTTTTCATGCTTAATTTAGAGGTGACGGCACAGCCAAAATGACTATATTTTTTTGAATTGGCTGTGGTAGATGATAGTGTGAAATTTATTCTGAGGAGAACTCATGAAGCCAATGGTGATCATTGATCGTATCGGATATATTGGATTTGCCAATTTTATATTGTTTATGATTTTAAGCTTAGAAATTAGCGGAGATGCACTGAGCGGTTTTACTAACAATGGAGAATATTATGTTTCTGACCATGGCAAGCATACTCAAGTGGATGTCTTTACTTGGTATTTAAGCAGAACATTAGGGTTAGGCACGTTTGTGTTTATTCCATTGGCGATCGTTTTGAAGGGCAGTTATTACTTGTACCGTTTGCTTCGCCGGATATGTAAGTTGATTCGAAATACCTTGATAAAATAGTGAAAGACCGCCAGTATGGCGGTCTTTCACTATTGCAGGAAGTTGTTTCCTTTTTGTCGAACGGCTAAAATGAAATAATTATCATTTGAGTTCTGCAACAAAAAACGTAATCAATAACTTGCGTTGGTAATTACGTTATTGGAGGAAAATTTTTTGGAAGAAAATATTTCTATACCAGTTAAGCTAACAGCTGAAGACTCTTGGAAAGGCGTAAAGCTTATGTCCCAGAAGCAGAATAGTATATTTTATGGATTCATGTTATCTGCAGCATTACTAGACATAATTCTAATTGCAACTTTAAAGTTTCGCTAAGTATAGTTATTGCAATAGTTTGGATGGTTGCCTTAACTATACCACTGTTTTCATTAGATAAAGTATTGAGCAGATTTTATCTGCATTCAACTCATATTGTTGTACCAATAGGTGTAATTGCAGGCGCCCATATGTATATGCAATTGCAAAATAGAAAAGCAAAAGAGATTGTGGAGCAGGAGAAAGTTGTTCATCAGGACAATGGCGCCTGTGGAGGATAAGAGCCGCGAGGCTCTTTTTTCATGTCTAAATCCAGGAGGTGATCGCGCATGCCAGTAATCATTTGCAGTAGATCAGACTGTCTAAACTAAAGCGGTAAGGGGCAATTTAGTTTAGCTGGCAAAAAGGCAAATGTGATGGCTATATCACAAGCGCTGGAGGGTATGAAGTTGCAGGTGCCTCCAATGGAGCGCAAAAACGGTAGTCTGCAGAATATGCGGACTAGGATAAGATGAGGTGGTTTAATGGCTCAAGAAATCGATATTCCGGTTCATTGCTCTCATGATGAACTAGTGAACATAACAGTATTAGTACCCAATCAACATGATAACAAGCAAATTGAATTCTGGCTAAGATACTGGATTCGGACATGGTAAGCGTCCAGCGCATTGTAATGGCCGTAAAGCAGCACAGGCCGCTAGTGCCGCAGGTCGGCCGTTTACGCTGGAATGGACAACACAGGACATACGGCGCTACCATGGATGCTGAGCAGGTTGTCGGTATGTCGGTAGGTAGCATTGACCCGGTATTCGGATAGTCTGCATCAGACAGCCAAAAGAATTGGCAAATATAAAATGGCCTGAGTAGGGCCTATTTTGTCGTGAAGTTCGTATAATTCAATGTGAGAAAAATGATGCTTGATAAATTTGCTGATGAAATGGAAAACGCTGAAAAGCCCCGGTCAGCAATTCAGCAGATAAATGATGTGTTGGGGTGGCGGCGTATCCTAGTGCCGGCCGCACTCATAGGATGGATTATAGATATTGAGGTAGCCGCAACGTAAGATGCAAAAGGCTACGGATTGCCCAAATTTACATGAGGAAGGGGATAGAAGTAATGAGGAAAGTAACACTAGCGGAAATGAAACAAATCGTTTTACAGGCCAAGAGTAGCCTATGGGATCAGGCTCAAGGTGTAGGCCGTGATGTAAATATATATCTGCACTGGACGGCTGGCCACTACGGGCAATACTTCGCTGATTACCACATTAATATCGATGCTGACGGTAGCATCTATGTCAGTACGAACGATTTGGCAGAAGTTAAGTCACACACGTATCAGCGTAATACTGGCGCTATCGGTATTGCCTTATGTTGCGCTTACAATGCCACTACACTTGATTTAGGACCGGAGCCGCCAACGACACAACAGATTGAGGTCTCGGCCCAGGTTGTGGCAGTATTGGCAGCGGTCTTAGATTTAACCGTTGACCGGCAGCGAGTTATGACTCACGCAGAAGCTGCTGATGATGACGATTACGGGCCTTTAACAACGTGCGAGCGTTGGGATCTGTGGTTTTTCGATGGTGTAGATAAAGGTGAAGGCGGCAATGTAATTCGTGGTAAAGCAAATTGGTATAAAAATCAGGGGGTGGGGGCGTGAATCCTTTAAACCTTACCGGCAAGCAATTGTTAGGCATTGGCATTGCCGTATTCGTGCTGTTCGGCATTGTTGCCGGTGCAGTGTATTATCATAACGCCCAAGAGGCCAGGTATCAGCAGGCTGTATTACTAACTCAGGATGCCCTTAAAAACATGGTTAAGTTTATCCTGTAGAGCCTGGGCATTCTGCTGGTTAATATGAACCTGATTTTGCAGAGTGTTACGTTGTTATGCCGAATGAGGAACAGCAAAAGGTTGACGTTTACAAACTTAATCTGTATAAGAATTGGTACGTAGGCGCTGGTGTTGGCTGGCTCAAAGGAGACTTTTACATTCCCATTGCTGCTCAGCGAAACTTTAGCAAGGACGCAGCCATAGAAGCCCAGGCGCACATAAACCCAATTGATGTTAAAGATATAAACGGCGGTCAGGTAAATGTATAAGCGTGCAGTAAATAAATTGTTTCTAGGATTGTTTTAATCACCGCCCGGTGGCTTCGGCTGACGGGATTTTTTATTTGAATAATCGACTCCGATAAAAAGCAATACTATGTCAAAGAGGTGATAAACTTGGATAAAAGCTATATTTATTTAGTCTTTGCGGTTGTTGCGGCAATGGCCTTTTTTATTATAGTACCTAAAGCACAGTACAAACGATTTCTTCTATACGGATTAGTGTTCGGGGGTATCCTTGATGTGATTAGCATTGTCACACTTGTACCCATGAATCAAATACGATTTTTTAACATGGGTGCTTTTGGTATATTTGGCATGATTCCTGCTCTAGTGCCTGCAACATGGATGTTTGCTTTTGGTGTATTTTTCTATTTGATGCCAAGAAGAATAGCATTCATGATCCCTTATTTATTTGCGTTTACCGCATTAAGTTATACCGTAGGGCTGGTCATGCAATCTTATGGATTATTTGAATACATAGGAGCGCAAAAATACTTAGCAATACCGACGTTCTTCTTATGGTATTCTCTTTCGGCATGGGTGTATAGCCGAGAAATTCCGTTTAGAAGTATGCAAGCTGCAGCTTCGAAACCTATACCACTTGAAAAAGAGGAAAGTGAGGACTGAATATAACTAGCATCATCGCCCTAAACTTCGGTCTGGGCTTTTTTATGTTCGAGTCTTTGTCCTCTCGCGTCAGTATCAACCGAATATCTGAAGGCTATTTAAACCACTCGTACAATCCGTACAGAATCATAAGCCATAGCATGACAATTACGTATGCGGCTATCCAAATTTTTGGCTTCGTAGCCGGCGGGTTTTTTCTTGCTTTCTCACGACAAACTGCAAGTAGATTCGTTGGTATCATCCTAATTACCAGGGAGATACCCAACGGGAGAAGAATCAAATCATCCATGTAGCCTAAGATGGGAACAAAGTCCGGAATTAAGTCTATTGGACTTAATGCGTAGCCAACAACAATGGCGGCAAAAACCTTGGCGTACATCGGGGTTTCAGGGTGTTTCATTACAAAGTACATGGCTATTACTTCGTTTTTGAGCTTACGTGCCCATTCTTTAAGGCGCTGCCTAAGCGTCAGTTCGGGCTTTTTAACCTTTTCTAGCCCCATATATCGAAACCTCCGTATTCCTTATAATGTAATTGTTACATACGATACGGACGGGTTCAATAATTTTAAGCTCCTAGCAATGCAAAATGTGAATAGAGCCTTTATTTTAATAGGCTGTCTCTTTCTCCGATCGGCCTTATATGGTCTGTTACCCCGGCACTCTGCGTTTATACTGTTGCTCTTTCAAGCATTCTTTTTACCAGCGTATTGATGTCAAGTATTATGCACTCATTCAGGCCGTGGGTAAAGGTACATTCGATGAGCTTCTCATTCCAACTTGCTAGTCCACCCAGTGCTCTTTTATCAAATTCACGTTGCACTCTTACGCCCAAGTCCCAGTTAAGTTCGGGTCAAATCTTTCTGCTACAAGATCGTCATGTATATTTACCATACGAATTATTTCGCTCAGCAATTCCGCCCGATAATCTCCGGCTTTAGTCATTTTAGCCGGCCATTTAACCGTTGCTTTTAACGACTTACCATTCATATCGCTCCTTTCTTGGCTATCGGTGATTGTGACCGTCTGCCTGCCAGCAGTAGGCCGGGAGAACCCGGCTCACTCTGCATTGATTTAACAGTGTTTTGCTTCTTCAACGAACGCTGCTGCTTTTTCATAGCTATCGAAAACATCAACATATCGGTCATAGCAAGATGCTGCCATTATTGTAAGTTTTTATACAACCACTAAAGTATATTTGGATAGCCTTAGATCATGGACTGATGCTGTAAAAAAACACGATTATCTACAGATGAAAGATTTGAATGATGAATTATGGAATAATTTATTCAATGAGCATCTAACTTATATTAATCAATTCCATCAAGTCTTATTAAGAACGGAAAATGAACTAATAAACAAATATATAAAATTGAAGTCTATACTAAAAAATAAATGCGAAAAGAAGTATATCCCTGTGCACTCTATTAAAAATGAATCAATGTAACAAATCGCGAAAAAAAGAAAACCCGGCATAACCGGATCCAGAAGGCAGAATAAAACCTCTTTCCATTACGTGGACAGATGGGCGGGTATTCAGTGTTGACCGGATATTGGACGTAAGAGTGGCAGCATCCTTAAAAAATGGGTGGGCAGGGAATTAACAGCTTTGTGGCTTGGATGGATCGTCCTGCAGCTGTCGCTACTTCTTTCTATACTTTTGATAAAAGTATTACTGAGAGTAAGG
>Ga0366780_1124_pt1 | contig 11226 bp, 9 predicted proteins | sample BONcelN113001E11_FD_207073 | JGI IMG/M metagenome (GOLD analysis project Ga0366780, IMG submission 207073) | Enriched cells from coal bed in the Powder River Basin, Montana, United States - BONCAT cells N11 rep2 HSBNCT.N11.300.1.E11 ...
CGTATTTTGACAGTATTGAGCAAGAGGCGTTGCAGGACCTGGGAATAGGGAGGCAGGAACTGGTTACCCAATTTGCTGCCTTTCTGACGCAAATGGAACAATTGAAGGAACAGAAAACAGCAATTGAGTCTATTACCATCCTTGGCGGGCAGGATAAACAGGGCAATGCCGAAAATTGCAGTATAACCATTTTTGCCGGCGAGATTGTCTCCATTGTAGGGCCAACCGGTTCGGGTAAGAGCAGGCTGCTGGCTGATATCGAGTGGGTAGCCCAGCATGACACGCCTACCAACCGCCAAATACTGCTGAATGGCCAACTGCCTGACAGTAAATACCGGTTTTCCATTGAACATAAGCTAGTGGCACAGCTTTCCCAGAATATGAACTTTATTATGGATTTGACGGCAGCCGAGTTTGTCAGTATGCATGCCGAGAGCCGGATGCTGGAAAATGTACAGCAGCTTACAGATAATATTATTGCCAAAGCCAACGAGCTGGCCGGTGAGCAGTTTGCTCCGGACACTCCCGTTACGTCGCTGAGCGGTGGCCAGTCACGAGCCTTAATGATTGCCGATACGGCTTATCTAAGCTCATCGCCAATTGTGCTGATCGATGAGATTGAGAATGCCGGAATTGATCGTAAGAAAGCTTTGCGACTGTTAATTGATAAACAAAAAATCGTCTTAATGGCGACTCATGACCCTATATTGGCATTGATGGGCAATAAACGAATTATCATTAAAAATGGCGGAATTGCTAAGATTATTCATACCTCGGAAAAGGAGAAGCTTCATTTAGAGGTCCTGGAAAAACTGGACCGGCAAATGCAGACTATCCGGGAGAGGCTGCGCAGCGGCCAGTCCATTGATGACTTGCCGGAGGGGTTGTTCTGATCTTTTCCATTGCAAGCTATCGTGATTTACTGGCATAATAGACATAGAGATAATACTATTCAGTGCTAACTGGAGGTAGTTATGATACAACAGAACCGTCCCCCTGTACCGGTTTGGCTAAGACAAATGGTAAGGCAGGCTAAGCGGTATAAAAGCGGCTCTTTGCACAGCCAGACCTGCGAACAGATGCAGCACCATCAATTGAATACTGTTTGTGAAGGTGCCAAATGCCCCAATCAGGGCAGTTGTTTTTCTAAGGGTACGGCTACTTTTTTAATTCTTGGCAAGTCCTGTACGCGTAACTGTGCTTTTTGTGCTGTTGAACATGGCCAGCCCGGCCCGGTTGATGCCGATGAACCGCGGCGACTGAAAGAGGCTGCAGAAGCTATGAGGCTGCAGCATGTGGTAGTGACGGCTGTTACCCGCGATGATTTGTCTGATGGCGGGGCCAGTCAGTTTGCTGCGGCGATTACAGAGCTCAGGACGCTGGCCCAGCCGCCGGCAGTGGAAGTACTAACATCGGATTTCCAGGGAAATACGGAAGCTATTGCTGCCGTATTGGAGACATCGCCGGAGATCTTTGCCCATAATGTGGAAATGGTGCCTCGCCTGTATGCTGCAGTGCGACCGGGAGCAGAGTATAGCCGGTCGCTGGCAGTCCTCAGCTATGCGGCAAAGCACGCTGCTGACAGTACGGTCATTAAGACCGGCTTTATGGTAGGGTTAGGTGAAGAACGGGACGAGATCAGGCAATTGCTTTGTGATTTGCAGGCAGCAGGCGTCCGGATGATTACCATCGGCCAGTATTTAGCACCAACTATGCGTCATTATCCTGTACAGCGTTATGTCACGCCTGATGAGTTTAATCAACTAGCGCAAGAGGCAATCCAACTGGGCTTTGCCAGCGTCGCTGCCGGACCGCTTGTGCGCAGTTCTTATCACGCCGGGGAATTTTACCAGGAAATGCAGCTCTCACGGTAACAAAGGGCCGCAACTGCCGAAAAAGGTTTATCAGCAGGGAATTTCTATCAATAGGCGAATAGGTAGGCAGAGACTAAGAATTAAAGAAGGCGATTTAGTGTGATCCCACAAGGTGTATTAAAACTCTTATGCAATGGGCCGGTTATTCCGGCAGTCCGCAATCCCGATGATTTCAAACTTGCCATGACTAGTACATCACCAGGAGTTATTTTATTATTTGGTGATATAAATACATTGCCCGGCTTATTGGAACAGGCCAAGCAGCATAAAAAGCGGCTGATTATTCATCTCGATTTAGTAGAAGGTGTTGGCAGGGATAAAGCCGGCATCAAGTTTTTGGCCCGCATGGGCGTTTCTGCCCTCATTACCACTAAATCCCATCTTGCTAAAATAGCCCGTGAGGAAAGCATGATTGTTATTCAGCGACTTTTTTTGATGGATTCGGAGGCCTTGAAATCGGGTATTCAATTTCTTCGCGGTTTTAAACCGGATGCTCTGGAAGTCCTGCCGGCCTCCATTCCGGCCGCAGCAGTGCAGGAGCTTATCCGGACAACGGGCTTGCCTATTCTGGCCGGTGGGCTGATGACTACCGTGGGAGATGTGCAGCAGGCAATTGCTAACGGGATTTGCGCAGTCAGCACAAGCCGGAGAGAATTGTGGTCAATAGATATCTGAATATAGCAAAAAGTTAATTAACTAGCAGGAATTATGAAAGTAGTAGCGAATACTTACTAATAACCGAATATCGGGACACTGTTATAGAGAAGTCCGCTTATCTCATGTATCTGACATGGTTTAAGTCGGCTTTTTATTTTTCAGTAAGTAATAACGTCTAAAGAAAAAAACTCGTCCTATATTTGGAATATTATATGTAATTTCGAATATAGTTTACTAATTAAATCATGAAGGACAGAGAATTAGAGAAGTCCACATTACACGCTACCGAGGAGGTAGGGGTAATTTGGGCTTCTTTTCTGTCTTTTTAGCAAAGGAGGATGATTGGTAAAATTTTGTCCCAAACTGGGTTATCAGCGTTGATAATAATAAGGAGGGATTGACAATGACAAGTCCATTGATAGGTGAATTTATCGGAACAGCAGTATTGATTATTTTTGGTAATGGCGTGGTAGCCAGTTGTCTGTTGAATAAGAGTAAAGCCCAGGGAGCCGGTTGGGTGGCTATCACTGCCGGCTGGGCCTTTGCGGTTATTATGGGCGTATTTACAGCGAATGCACTGGGATCAGCCCAGGCCGATCTTAATCCGGCCGTAACGCTGGCCAAAACAATTGGCGGTGTATATACAACCTCCCAGGCCATCAGCACTATTATTGCAGAAATTGCCGGTGGTTTTGCCGGTGCGTGTATTGTGTGGCTTTTCTTTATGGATCATTGGAGTGTAACGGAAGATAAAGGTCTCAAACTGGCCTGCTTTTCCACCGGTCCGGCTATTCGCAATTCCACAAATAATCTTATTTCCGAAATTATTGGCACCTTCATGCTTGTCTTTGTTATCTTTTGTATATTCTCCAAAGCTGTCGGTGGGGTAGCTCCCGGATTTGGTCCCTATCTGGTCGGTATGCTGGTATGGGCTCTTGGCTTATCCCTTGGTGCAACTACCGGTTATGCCATCAATCCTGCCCGTGATCTCGGACCCCGTTTGGCTCATGCCTTTTTACCCATTGCCGGCAAAGGGGATTCCGACTGGGGCTATGCCTGGATTCCGGTAGTCGGCCCATTCATAGGCGGCGCATTGGCCGCACTGGCTGCCATCATGTTTGGTATACTCTGATTACTGTTGTAGCGCAAAGTGTCACAAATAATAGCTTTAGCGTAAAATGTAAGGAGTGAAAAAAATGACAAAGAAATATGTATTGGCTCTTGACCAGGGAACAACCAGCTCGCGTGCTATTCTGTTTGACCAGGGCTCCAATATCGTTGCCCTATCCCAAAAAGAATTTACTCAAATATATCCTAAAGCCGGCTGGGTTGAGCATAATGCCGACGAAATCTGGGGTACTCAGATTGGTGTGGTTGCCGAGGTTATGGCCAAAGCCGGCATAGATGGCAAAGATATTGCGGCTATCGGTATCACCAACCAACGGGAGACTACCGTTGTATGGGACCGTCACACCGGTAAGCCTGTCTATAATGCCATTGTATGGCAATCCCGTCAAACAGCCTATATTTGCGATGAATTAAAGGCCAAGGGCTTGGAACCGCTCTTTCGCCAGAAAACCGGTCTGGTAGTAGACGCTTACTTCTCCGGTACTAAGGTCAAGTGGATACTGGATAACGTGGAAGGAGCCCGGGAAAAAGCGGATAAAGGTGATCTGCTTTTTGGTACAATCGATACTTGGCTTATTTGGAAGCTGACTGGCGGCAATGTCCATGTCACTGATTATTCCAATGCTTCCCGCACGTTAATGTACAATATTCGCGAACTGAAGTGGGATGAGGAACTGTTGGAGGCACTTACTGTACCGGCCCAAATGCTGCCTGCAGTCCGGCCGTCCAGCGATATTTACGGTTATACCGATGCGAGTGTATTTTTGGGAGCCAGCGTGCCTATCTCCGGCGCGGCAGGTGATCAGCAAGCTGCTTTATTTGGTCAGACTTGCTTCCAGCCCGGTATGGCTAAAAATACCTATGGTACGGGCTGCTTTATGCTGATGAATACGGGTGATGCTTTATATGATTCCAAAAATGGCTTGCTGACCACTATTGCCTGGGGCATAGAAGGCAAAGTGGAATACGCGCTTGAAGGCAGTATCTTTGTAGCCGGTGCTGCCGTACAGTGGCTGCGGGATGGTTTGAAGGTCCTCGAAGCTGCACCTGATTCGGAATACTTTGCCCAAAAAGTAGCCGATGCTGACGGTGTGTATGTCGTACCTGCTTTTGTCGGGCTGGGAGCTCCTTACTGGGATATGAAAGCCCGTGGTGCTATCCTTGGCTTGACCCGCGGAACGTCTAAGGCTCATATTGTCAGAGCAACACTTGATTCACTGGCTTATCAGACTAAGGATGTTTTGAGTGCCATGGAAGCTGATTCGGGTATCAAACTGCAAGCCTTAAAGGTCGATGGCGGTGCTGTAGCAAATAACCTGCTTATGCAGTTCCAGGCCGATATATTGGGAGTGCCTGTTGATCGTCCGCAAGTTACTGAGACGACGGCTTTGGGGGCTGCATATCTCGCCGGCTTGGCAGTAGGCTTCTGGAGTAATAAGGAAGATCTGGTGCAGAACTGGCAGCTTGATACTCGCTTTGAGCCTAAAATGGAAACAGCGCAACGGGAAAAACTCTACAAAGGCTGGCAAAAAGCCGTTAAGCGCTCTATGGACTGGGAAGAGTAAAATTTCATATTGAGGACTAGAGATAAAGAGATGGTTCCTATTTCAGCGCCTGCTAACAACAGGCGCTGAAGGGCCATCTTTTTTTCTAATTAGAAAGGAGTAACAAGTATGCCTCCTATTGAACAGGCAGATATTATCATTATTGGCGGAGGTGTAATTGGCACCGCTATTGCGCGCGAACTAGCCCGCTACCGCCTGGATATTCTACTGGTGGAGCGCCAGCCCGATTTGGCTATGGGGACCTCCAAAGCCAACAGCGGCATTCTCCATGCCGGTTTTGATGCTCATCCGGACACTTTGAAGGGCCAGTTGAATGCGCGGGGGAATGAATTATACCGTACGCTGGAAGACGAGCTGGATTTGGATATCCGCTGGGTAGGCTCGCTGGTTGTTGCCAAGGATGAAGAGGATCGTAAGGTATTGGAAGAATTACTGGAACGAGGCCGGAAAAACGGCGTACCAGGGTTGGAAATTCTGCCGCCTGAGGCAGTATTAGCCCGTGAGCCCCATTTGGCTCCCGATATTACAGGCGCGCTCTGGGCTCCGTCAGCAGGAGTAATCTGCCCCTTTCGGGCCACAATTGCTTTTGCCGAAAATGCTGTGCAAAACGGTGCAAGAGTAGTAACCGAATGTGGTGTGAACAAGATTGTTACCGACAACGGGAAGGTAACCGGCGTCGATACCACACTTGGTTTTATCGGTGCCCGCTATGTAATTAATGCTGCCGGTGTTCACGCCGATTGCCTTAGCCGCACTGCCGGTGATAACAGTTACTCCATCAAACCGCGTAAAGGTGAGTATATTCTTTTTGATAAGGCAGTCAATCACTTGGTAAATACCGTCTTATTTCCTACTCCCAGCAAGGTTTCCAAGGGCATTCTGGTTTCACCTACCGCACACGGCAATCTGTTCATCGGCCCTAACGCCGAAGATGTTGCTGATGCCGAAGATGTAGCTACATCTTCCCAGGGGTTGGAAGGCATTATTGCCGGCGCCCGCCGGTTGGTACCGGCCATTCCGCTTCAGGCGGCCATTGTCCAGTTTGCCGGTCTCAGAGCTGCTGCCAATACAGGTGATTTTATCATTCAGGCATCAGAAACAGTGTCCGGCCTCATTCATGCCGCCGGTATACAGTCGCCCGGCCTGAGTGCTGCACCGGCAATCGCCGAAAAAATCGTCCATATCTTACAGGAGCAAGGTCTATCTCTACAGGCAAAAGCTGATTTTATTACAGCCACTCCCAAGAGAGTTCATAGCAGTGAATTATCTTATGAGGAAAGGCAGCAATTGATAAAAAGCAATCCCTTGTATGGCCGGGTCATTTGCCGCTGTGAGAGTATTTCCGAAGGAGAAATTGTCGATGCCATTCACAGGCCTTGCGGCGCCCGCACCGTCGATGGTGTCAAGCGGCGGACAAGAGCCGGCTCGGGTCGGTGCCAGGGCGGCTTCTGCGGTCCTAAAGTAACGGCAATTTTAGCTCGCGAGCTTGGTATCCCCATTACGGCAGTTCGCAAGGATGCGAGTCAGTCCTATCTGTTTTACGATAAAATGCCGGTAGAATGCGAGGTGGTCTCTCATGATAGAACGCATAGTTGATGTGGCCATTATTGGCGGAGGACCGGCAGGCTTAGCAGCTGCCAACGGTGCAGTAGCTAACGGGGCCGAAAAGGTATTAATTATTGAACGGGACCGGGAATTAGGCGGTATTTTGCAGCAGTGTATTCATAATGGTTTCGGTTTGCACCGCTTTCATGAAGAACTTACCGGGCCGGGTTATGCCAGCCGGTATGTAAAAATGGTGCAAGGTCAGCCGCAAATTGAGACTATGCTGGATACCATGGTTTTGGAGATTAGTGCCGATAAAACGATAGTAGCCGTCAATCCCCGGGAGGGAGTTGTCTGTATCAGGGCCAAAGCGGTTATCTTTACAATGGGCTGCCGTGAGAGAACAAGAGGGGCTATCCGGATTCCCGGTCAACGGCCGGCGGGGGTCTTTACAGCCGGGGCGGCACAGCGTATGGTAAATATGGAAGGATATCTGCCAGGGAAAAATATTGTAATCTTAGGCTCCGGTGATATCGGGCTGATCATGGCCCGCCGTATGACGCTGGAAGGAGCAAAAGTTCATGCCTGCATTGAAATCATGCCTTATTCCAACGGACTGACCCGTAATGTTGTCCAATGTCTGGAAGACTTTGATATACCACTGTTCTTAGCGCATAGTGTTGTAAAAATTCATGGCGGTGATCGCATTACCGGCATTACCGTCGCACAAGTAGATGATAACCGTCTGCCTATACCGGGGACCGAATTTGACCTGCCTTGTGACTGCCTGTTGCTGTCGGTAGGACTCATTCCGGAGAATGAACTGTCCAAAAATATTGGTTTGGCGATGGATGATATAACGGGAGGACCCATAGTTGATCAATACCGGCAGACAACACTGCCCGGATTTTTTGCTGCCGGTAATGTTGTCCATGTTCATGATTTAGTGGATTTTGTGTCCGAAGAGGGTGACATTGCCGGAAAATGGGCTGCTTGCTATGGCAAGGGACAATTAGCGCAACCGGAACGGTCTATTGCCGTCAAACCGGGGAAAAGCATTCGCTCGGTAGTGCCACAGCAGCTCGCTGTCACTCGTGATATGGCTGCAGTCCGGCTATTCATGCGCGTAACTGAGCCCCAACATAAGCTAATTATTGAGATTGCTTCAGAAGGCAGGGTAATCATGGAGCGGCGGCTGCCGATTGCCAAGCCGGGTGAAATGATTGTTATTGACATCCCTGCTGAAAAAATCCGGACAGCCAGTGAAATAGTAAGTGTCCTAGTGAAACAACAAGGTGGTGAAAAATAATGGCATCTGTTAAACGGAAACTGAGCTGCATTGTTTGTCCCATGAGCTGTGTAGGTGAAGTGTTGCTGGAAGATGGAAAATTTGTCGGTGTTACCGGCTTGACATGTCAGCGGGGGCGCGAGTATGCTCAAGAGGAAGTGACTTTTCCGAAACGCATGCTGACAACAACGGTGCGCGTCACTGGTGGAGAACTAGCCTTACTGCCTGTGGTATCGCGTACTGCTTTGCCGAAAGATAAAGTTTTCGCCAGTGCCCGGTGTTTATCCGGGGTTGCTGTACAGGCGCCTATTCACGAAGGCGATGTTATTTATGCCAATATTCTTGGCTTGGGAGTAGATATTATTGCCGCCCGTGATGTGGCGGCTAGTTAGGCTGGGACTTATTTAGCAGGAGGCGTATGATGCATACCTTCGATCTACAAGCGCATCGCGGCGGAAGGCTGGTTCGGCCGGAAAACACACTGGCTGCTTTTGGATATGCCATCCGGCTGGGTGTGTCTACCTTGGAATTAGATATGCATGTTACGGCTGACAATGAAGTAGTGATTAGTCATAACCCGGTGTTATCCTGGTATTTAGCTCGCGATGGGCAGGGCCAGTGGATAAAACCGGGTTATGAGCCTGTTATTTATGCTATGACACTCGATGAGGTGCGTCAGTACAATGTAAGTCAGGTTAACCCGGGCTGCGTGGAATATTGGCGCCATTACGGTCAGCATCAACAATCAGCAGGCTATGAGCAGGTACCCACACTGGCTGAGGTATTTGCTCTGGTGCAGCGATATGAAGCTGACGCTATCCGTTTTAATATCGAAACAAAATGCTATCCCGGTCATCCTGAATGGAGCCCTGAGCCTGATCAATTCTGCCAGTCGGTTTTGGCAGTGGTTGATCAGTTTGGCATGCAAGACCGGGTCATGGTGCAGTCTTTTGACTGGCGGACATTAATAGCGACAAGGCAGCTAAATAAAGCCATTACTTGTGTGGCATTAACTGACAGTGAGTGCCGCCAGACTAACGATAAGGGACTATCACCCTGGCTGGCAGGGCTTAATCTGGCCGATTACGGCGGCAGTATTGTCCAGGCCGCAAAAGCGGCAGGGGCAGACATTCTATCGCCTCACTATCACGATGTTACCAGGGAAATGATGAAAGAAGCGGATTATTTACATATGCCTGTCATTCCGTGGACGGTAAATAACCGCCATGATATGACTGAACTGATAGATATTGGCGTCGCCGGGCTTATTTCCGACGATCCGGCGCTATTGCGCCAGGTAATGGCCGAAAGAAAGTTACCCTTACCGCCGGCTTATGTGCTAAAAAAATAGGTAATGGAATATACTAGTGCAGCGTCAACCTTAAAAAAATTTCAAAGCAGCAGGAGTTTTATTTTACCTAGCGAAAAGTATTAAGTGGTAAGTATTGTATTTTTACCGTGGGACATATTTTGTACCGGTGGGACACGGTGAACCCCGAAGGAGAATGTACCTTGAAAGATGTCGCCCGGCTGCATCGCAAGATTGCGCCAGAACTGATTACAGTTGTCGAAGACCGGTATAATATTTTGCGACATATTCAATTCTCTCAGCCTGTAGGCCGGCGGGCGCTGGCCGCTATGCTTGCCATGGGCGAGCGAGTGATCCGGGCTCAGGTAGAGTTTTTGAAAAATGCCGCATTGGTCGATTTTACCCCTCTCGGGATGACAATCACCAGAGAAGGCACAGCCATATTGGCTGATTTGGCTGAGTATATCCGGCTAATGCACGGTCTTACCGATCTGGAAGAAGAATTAGCCCGCAAACTGAAACTAAAAAGAGTTGTTATTATTCCCGGCGACAGTGAAGAGGATCAGGCGGCCCGGCGTGAGTTAGGACGGGCGGCGGCCGGTGTATTAGGGCAATATCTGGGAAATAATAATACTATTGCCGTCAGCGGCGGCTCTACCATGGCTGTGGTAGCAGAGGCCGTGCAGGCTTCTGCAGCTGCCGTTACCGTTGTACCCGCTCGCGGTGGTCTGGGCGAAGAGGTAGAGTATCAGGCCAATACGGTGGCCTCGGTGATGGCATCCAAATTGGGTGGTAAATACCGCATGCTGCACATACCTGATGGCTTAAATGAAAAATCACTGGAAGTTATTTTGGAAAATGACAGCAGTATGCGTATGGTGGCAGATATGATTCGTCATGCTGACATTCTCATCCATGGTATAGGTCAGGCGCAGCAAATGGCTGTCCGTAGAAACATGTCTGAAGCAGCTGTGGCTGAAATACTTGCCACCGGTGCTGTCGGCGAAGCATTGGGCCATTACTGCAGTCTGCAGGGAAAAATCGTTTATGTTACCAATAGTGTGGGGTTACGTCTGGATGAACTGGAGCGTATTGGTCTGGTAGTGGCAGTAGCCGGCGGCCGCGATAAAGCAGCGGCCATTGTAGCCGTGACCAGCGCCGGCGGTCAGTCGGTATTAGTGACTGATGAGGCGGCGGCCAGGAGCATTCAGACTATTATAAACCAATCATAATTTTGAGGAGGAATTCATACATGGCAACTAAAGTTGGTATTAACGGATTTGGCCGTATCGGCCGCAATGTTTTTCGGGCGGCTCTTGGTAACCCGGAAGTGGAAATTGTAGCAGTTAATGATTTGACTGATGCAAAAACTTTGGCTCATCTGCTTAAATATGACTCGGTGCATGGTACTCTTAATGCTGAAGTGAAGGCCGAGGACGGTAATATAGTCGTTAACGGTAAAACAATTAAGGTTCTGGCTGAACGTGATCCGGCCAATCTTCCCTGGAGTGCTCTGGGTGTTGAAGTGGTAGTGGAGTCAACCGGTCGCTTTACCGATGGCGATAAAGCTGCCGCTCATCTCAAAGCAGGCGCTAAAAAGGTTATTATCTCTGCTCCTGCCAAAGGTGAAGATGTTACTATCGTTATGGGTGTAAATCATGATAAATATGACGCAGCAAAACATAACATCATTTCCAATGCTTCCTGCACCACCAACTGCCTGGCTCCTTTTGCCAAAGTTCTTCATGAGAATTTTGGTATCAAGCGCGGTTTGATGACTACCGTTCATTCTTATACCAATGATCAGCAGATCCTCGATCTGCCTCATAGTGACCTGCGCCGCGCCCGTGCTGCCGCCAT
>Ga0366780_1126_pt1 | contig 10999 bp, 6 predicted proteins | sample BONcelN113001E11_FD_207073 | JGI IMG/M metagenome (GOLD analysis project Ga0366780, IMG submission 207073) | Enriched cells from coal bed in the Powder River Basin, Montana, United States - BONCAT cells N11 rep2 HSBNCT.N11.300.1.E11 ...
GCCGGAGGTGAACAGTACTTCGATATCGGCAAAGAGCTGCTTTGCCTGTCGAGCCAGTTCCGGGCTGCGCACCGGGCCCGGCATGACGACGTCGGTGAAAAGCAGATCGATCGGCACGCCGCTCTTGAGGATGGTCAGGGCGCTTTCCCCGTCCGAAGCCTTGAGCACGCGGTAGCCCAGGCCGGTCAGCATATCGACCGCGGTTGCCTGCACGAGCGGATCGTCCTCCACCACCAGGATGGTTTCATTGCCGCCGATTACCGGTGCGGTGCGGATATCCTGCAGCTGCACTTCGCTCTGGCGCGAACGCGGCAGGTAAAGCTTGATCGTCGTGCCATTGCCGACTTCGCTGTAAATGCGGATGTGGCCGTTGCTTTGCTTGACGAAGCCGTATGCCATGCTCAGGCCCAGGCCGGTGCCTTCGCCTTCGCGCTTGGTCGTGAAGAAAGGCTCGAACACGCGCGCCGCGACCTCCGGCGGCATGCCGCATCCGGTATCTGAAATGGCCAGCATCACATACTGGCCGGGAGTGACTTCGGGCTCGCTCAGGACGTAATGATCGTCCAGGATGGCATTGCCGAGCTCGAGGGTCAGCTTGCCTTCGCCTTTCATCGCATCGCGCGCATTGATGGCGAGATTGAGGATGACGTTTTCGATCTGATTCGGATCCACCAGGGTATTCCATAATCCGCCCGCGATCACCGTTTCGATGTGGATCGATTCGCCCAATGCCCGTCGCAGCAGCTCATCCATGGTGCGCAGGACGCGCCCGAGGTTGGTGGTAACCGGTTGCAGGGGCTGGCGGCGCGCAAATGACAGTAGCTGGGACGCCAGCTTGGCGCCGCGGTCGGCCGCGAATGCCGCGCTTCCCAGGCGCCGCAGCGCTTCGCCGTTGCCTGGCAGGCTCAGCTGCAATAGCTGCAAGTTGCTTGAAATGACTTGCAGAACATTATTGAAGTCATGCGCCACGCCGCCGGTGAGCTGGCCGATGGCTTCCAGCTTTTGCGATTGCCGCAGCTGCTCATGCGCGCGTTGCAGCTCGGCGGTGCGGGCGGCGATACGTGCTTCCAGCGTGCCATTGAGCTGCCTGATCGCCTCTTCGGCGCCGACGCGGATCTGCATCTCGTGCTGCAGCGACTGGTTGGTTGCCTCCAGCGCCGAAGAGCGGCTGCCGACTTCGGCAAGCATGATGTTGAAAGCATCGACCAGCATGCCGATCTCATCCGTCGTCGTTTTCGGCACGCGCATGGAAAAATCGCGCTTGCGGATAACCTGGTTGGCTGCCTCGGTCAAGCGGCGGACCGGCTTGGTGACAGTGCCCTGCAGCCAGGCAGACACGATGGCGGCAAACAGCAGGCTGAGACCGAGGATCGGGCCCAGGATGGAGAGATAGCTGGTGACGCGGTCAGCCAGCGGATACTGCATGTGGAGAAATACCGTGCCAAGGATTTCGCCATCCTTTTCGATGCGCTTGAAAAGCCTGATACTGTCGTGCTCGATGTTATGGCCTTGCGGTTCCGGATAGTTCGGAATCAGGGCGGCGTCGGTCTCGGCTGCATTGTAGGAAGCGAACAGCCTGCCGGTGGGCGTGTAGATTGCAGCGGCCCTGATCATCGGGCGCATCCTGAGCTGGTCGAGATTTTCCCTGGCGACTTTCGGGTCGCTGAATTCGAGGGCTGGCGCGCTCACCTTGGCAAGAATGCCAGCCTGTAACAGCAGATCATTCACCGAACTGCGCTGGAATACGTATACGTTGTAGGCCAGCATGCCGATGCCGGCAAAGAGCAGGGTGGAAAAGGTCGTCGCCATCATGGCGAGCATGAATTTCTTTGCTATCGGGAGCTTCTTGATGGCGCTGATCATTGTTGCGGCTGCCCTTTGATGACTGAGAGCGCAACGCCCAGCATCCTCGAATTGATTTTGAGTCCGGACCGCTCCGCCGGTTCGAGCGCGACGTCAAAGCGCACCCGGTTGTCGACGATCCGGAAATTGATCATGGTTCCTGCAGAGAGCGCTCCTTCCGACTCGGTCACCACCAGCGTCGGCTGCTGCGGCACGCTTCGTATCGATTGCGCCAGCCGGCCGGCGCCGGCCGCGCCGATGAACAGGGCATGCAATCCGCTCAAAGAATCCCTGCCTTGCAGGCGCTTGATCATGACGGGGCGGCTGCCGAGCATGCGCCCTGCAGACAGCGCCGCCAGCTCGTTGGCGATATAGTCGGCATCGAGCACGCCGACTATATAAGGCGAATCCGGCCTTGCAAATGCGCTTGCTGGCCATTCGACGTAGCCGATGAAGCGAAGAAGAAAGGCGGCCTTGACGCGCTCTTCGCTGGCGCCGGCGGCATTGCCTGAAGCCGGTGCTGAAGCTGGTGCTGGAGCCGGTGCCGGTGCCGGTGCTGAAACCGGAACCTGAGCCAGGCCCGCAGGCGTCAGCCCGCCCAGTATCATGCAGAATGTCAGAGCATGCAGGAGACGTATCATTACATGCGCCATACAGCCTTGAAGAACACGATGCGTTCGTATTCGTTCCTGAAGAGAGCTGCGCCCCATTCCGGATGGCGGGGATCGAAGAGGTTCTGGCCGATGATGGACAGTTCCAGATCCGGGCGAATCTTCCAGCCATAGCGCAGGTCGATTGCCGTGTAGGCCGGAACCATCGGCCGCTCAAGCTTGCCGGACTGGCGCACCGTGACGTCAAATTCATGCCCGCGGCGGATTTCATATAATGACCGCAGCATCCAGTAGTTGCGCGGGTCGCTGGTTGACAAGCCCGTGGCGCCGGAAACGTCGCGGCTGCCGGGCATGAGCGTGGTGCCGGTCCGCTGCGCCACATAGCCGGCCGAAAGGCGCCAGTTGGGCAAAGCCTGCCAGTTGCCCCACATTTCAATGCCGCGTGCCGTGCCGTCAGCCATGTTACTGAAAATGAATCCGGGGCCGGCTGAATTGGGTTCAAGTGTCCGCAGCCTGCTGTAACGGGTGTGGAACACGGTCGCGGAATAAGAAATGGTCTTCGTCGGCTCGACCCGGTAACCGAGTTCGACGACGCGGGCGACTTCTGAATCGAAGTCCGGTCCGCCGGCGACCAGATATTGCGGCACACCCGCGACCACCCGCGGATTGGCCGGGCTGTAAAAGTCGCGGTCTATGCGTGACGGCGAGCGCACCGAGCGCGATGCCGATGCCCAGAACAGGTGGTTTTCTTCAGGGTTCCACGCCAGCCGCACGGACGGGAGAAATTCCGCGCCGGTGTAGTTATTGCTCTCGACCTTGGCTCCCGCAGTCAGGCGCAGCTTATCGTCGAGCTTGATGACATCCTGGATGAATGCGTTGCTCCAGTACATATTGAGCGCCGCCGGCAGGAAGGCAAAAGAAGCGGAACTCTGGATGCGATCGAAGCCGACGCGATAGCCCGCGCCCCAGACGATATCGTGGCGTTCCCCCAGGTTGAGCGAGTGCTGCAACTGGAGATCGAGGGTGTGCAGATGCTGGATGAATGCATTGGGCTGCTTGCGCTCGGTGAAGTCCCAGTATGCTTGCACGCTGAGACTGGAGCCGTCGGCTAGCCGGGAATTCATGCGTCCGAGGAGATTGGCCCCCGCGATGTCGATATCGCGCGTGCCGGCCTGCTGCAGGTGCGCAGTATAGGCATCGCCCTGCACGGTAAACGACTGCGCATCTCTGTTCCAGTCGGTGCGGAAGCCGGTCTGCTGGCGCCGCCAGCCGGTCTGCGACAGCCTGCCACTGGCGGATCGGGTATCGTCACTCTCGATGTATTTGCCATACACGCGATAGCTGCCGCCATTGGCGAGCTTGCCGCCGAAACGTGCTGCGCCGTTTTTCTCGTTGTTGCCGCCGCCGGCCGCGATTAACGTGCCTTGCGTATCGGCGGATGACCTGGTGGTGATATTGATGACGCCATTTACGGCATTGCTGCCCCATAGCGTCGAGCCGGGGCCGCTGATGACTTCGATGCGCTCCACATCTTCCAGGACCACATCCTGGGCATCCCAGAAAACCCCGGAAAACAGGGGCGAATACACGGTGCGGCCGTCGATGAGCACCAGCAGCTTGTTTTCGAACGCACTGTTGAACCCGCGCGCGGTGATTGCATAGTTGCGGGCATCGACCCGCGCCACCTGCAGGTTGGGAGCGAGGCGCAGCGCTTCGGGGAGCGTCGTGGCGCTGGAACGGCGGATGTCTTCGGCTGAAATTACGTAAATTGATCCCGGCGCCAGATTGAGCGGCTCGGAGCGTTTCGACACCGACGTAACGCGAATTTTGGTCAGCTCTTCAAGATCGAGCTCGCTGATATCGTAAAACTCAGCGGCAGCAGACTGCGCCGCGGCCGACATGCCGGGAAAGAGGCCCGCGAAGACTGCAAAGAGGGTGCACAATGCCGGCCTCGCGGGTACGGCTTTCAATGAGCAATAGAATGCGCTGCTGCGGCACGATGGGCTGCGGCCGGACATAAGACCTCGTTGGTGAAGAGTCGTAATCGTAAAGCGCGGAAGCGCTTTGTATTTGATTGGCGCTGCATGAAGCCGTGAAGCCGCCATCGTTGATGTCGACGGATTTTACAGTAATGCAAAGAAAGTTGCTGAATGTAAAGTGTAGCTTAAAGCGACCACCACTGCGGTAATAGCCCGCGCACATCAGGCCGCGCGAAACGGTCATCCATGAGATGGACCGTGCCTTCGTCATTTCGTGTGCGGATTACCCGGCCGGCTGCCTGGACCACTTTCTGCAAGCCGGGGTAGTGATAAATATAGTCGTAGCCGTGGCCCAGCACTTTATCCATTTGCCGCATCATTTCCTGGTTGACTGGATTTATCTGGGGCAGGCCTAAAGTCGCAATGAACGCGCCAATCAGCCGGTCTCCCGGCAGATCGATTCCCTCTCCGAATGCGCCACCAAGGACGGCAAAGCCGATGCCTTTGCCGGCGGGACGGAAACTGGAAAGAAACGCCGCCTTTTCGGATTCGTTCATTTTTGCGGACTGGCGCCACAGCGGGATATCCGCTTGCGCCGCTGCCATGAGCTCATGGATCTGTTCCAGGTAGTCGAAGCTGCTGAAAAAGGCGAGGTAATTGCCGGGCCTTTCGATGTACTGTTTTATCATCAGCTCGACTATCCGGGGCGCGGACGCGCCGCGGTCGCGGTAGCGGGTGGATATGTCTCTGGCGATGCGCACGCGCAGCTGGTGCGGTTGGAAGGGAGAATCCACGTCGATCCACAGCGGATTGGTCAACCCGAGGGTGTCGCTGTAATAGTGCCAGGGCGACAGGGTCGCGGAAAACAGTGCCATGCAGGCTGCCTTGTCAAAACGCTCAGCCAGATGCGGCGCGGGTATGACATTGCGGATGCATAGCGTGGACGAAGCGGCCACTCGATCTGGCTCAGACTTGGAGAGATCGACAATGGAATGCTCGCCAAATGAATCCGCCAGCCTGGAAAAATGCAGCGCATCGAAATACAGGGTCTGCATCGGTTGACTTGAAAACGCCGGATTTTCCGCGAAATACTCTGTCATCGCCGAGATCATTTTCCTGAGCGCGCCATCAAACTTCGCCGGCACTTCGTCATAGGCTGCATAGGGCTTGTCCTGCAGCCGGTTCAATTCGTTCCAGGCGCGGTGCAGCCTGTCATATTCTTTTTTGAGTTCCGGCGGCGCGGTTGCGCGAATCGATTGCAGCTGCGTCTGACTCAATGTGGCGCTGTACATGTCGCGCGCCCTGGCAACCAGGTTATGCGCTTCGTCGACCAGCACGCCGACTTGCCAGTCGTTTTCCAGTGTCAGCGCAAAGAGCAGGGCGCTGCCGTCAAAATAATAGTTATAGTCGGCCACGACGACATCCGCCCACCGCGCCATTTCCTGGGACAGGTAATAGGGGCAGATGCCGTGGTGCAGCGCGATCGCGCGGATCGATTCCCTGTCGCCGGCGGCTGACAAGGCATCTGCTCTGGCTTGCGGCAGGCGATCGTAAAAACCTTGCGCAAGCGGGCAGGACTGGCCATGGCAAGCCTTGTCTGGATGTTCGCAAGCTTTGTCCCGGGCTACCAGTTCGAGGACGCGCAGGGACGAATCCTGGCCCCTGGTGATGGTGGCAAGCGCGTCGAGCGCAACCTGGCGGCCCGGTGTCTTCGCGGTCAGGAAAAATATCTTGTCCAGCTTCTTGTGCGCACAGGCCTTCAGCATCGGGAACAAGGTGCCGGCCGATTTCCCAATGCCGGTCGGGGCCTGGGCGAGTAAAGAGCGTCCACTACCCGCAGACTTGTACACTGCTTCGGCGAGCTGGCGCTGGCCGGCGCGAAATTCGGGGTAAGGAAAGGGCAATGCCGCCAGTTCCTTGTCGCGTTGCTGCCGGTGCGCCAGTTCCTGTTCAGCCCATGCGAGAAAGCGCAGGCAATGCTCTTCAAAAAATGCCTGTAGCCCGCTCTTCGTATGGCGTTCGACAATGACAGTTTCCTTCTGCGTGCCTACATCGAAATAGACCAGCGCCAGGTTCACGTTCTCGAGGTTTCTCTGTTCGCACAGCAGATAGCCATACACCTTGAGCTGCGCCCAATGGAGGAAGCGGTGATTTTCCGGCATCAGGCTCAAGTCGCCGCGGAAGGTCTTGATTTCTTCCAGCTGCTGCTTTGCCGGATCATAGCCGTCCGCGCGCCCACGAACGAGCAAATTCCTGCCCAAGTCCCCGCACGAATTCCGGTACTCACCATTCAAGCTGATTTCCGCTTCATAGCCGGCAGTCCGACGCGCCTGGACTACCTGGTGGCCCGTGATCCCTTCCAGTGCCGTCGGTGCAGGAGAAAATCGCAGATCCAGGTCCCCTTGTTTGGCGGTAAACGCGCACAGCTCCCGCACCGCGACGACGTAATTCATGCAGATTCCCCGGCCCAGCTCACATGGCAAACCGCTACCGGCATGCCATGCTCGTAGGCGAATGCGTGAAGACGCGCCTGATTATCTTGCACGCGGTCTCCCGGCCCCTTCACCTCGATCATCCGATAGCGTTTTTCCTGTGGCCAGAACTGAATGAGGTCGGGAAAACCCGTCCGGTTGTTTCGCGTATCCTTCAGAATGCGTTGAAACCAGTGCCGCAGATGCGCGGCAGGAATGCAGTCCAGGGCGAGCCCGAGCAGCGTGCTATCCAGCGCCCCCCAGAATACGAACGGTGACTGGATGCCGGATTTTTCTTCATAGCGGGCCTGGATCGCCGCTTTGTATGCGCCCGAATCGAGCAGCGACAGGCAGGCAGAAAACTGCTGCAGGCGCCGCTGATGAAAATCTGCGCTATGCAAGTCGGCGGGACCGATATGGAAAGGGTGGAAAAAAGCGCCGGGGAGTGGATGAAAGATGGCCTCCCAGCACAAGAGCCCGAACAGCGAATTAATCAAGGCGTTTTCGACATAAAAGGCAGGCGCGTCGCGCTGATCGAGGTGACGGCGCACCGCTTCTTCCACCGTGCATCCGCTACCGGGAAAGGGGAGTGTCAGCCGCGATTCCTCAACCGGCTTTGCCACTGCGCCGGTGGCGTCGGAAGCCCTTTCGCCTGACCTTTCGCCTGTCCCTTCGTCGGTGCTTTTTGCATCTGCTTTTGGCATGCCGAGCTTGCGGCGCAGGCGCGGTATCACGCGCTGCAGCTTCTGCAACTCTTCATCACTTTCGGGAGCCTGCTCCGCAGACCTGACCAGCTCGTAAGCGGCGGCGGCTTCGCCTGTTTTCTCCAGCACGCGAATCATGCGCAGGCGCGTGCCGGGATAACTGCAGCCTCGATAGAGATCGAGCGCCTTGTTCAGTTCGCCAGCCTGCTCGTAGTGATAGGCGATCCGGTAGACGAACTTTGCCTGCCGGCTGGCCAGCCAGCCTTGCGCAGAAAACTTGTCCAGATCGGGCAGGATCATTTCCGGCGGCTCGCCCCTGTCGAAGCGTTCGCGGCAGGCATGCAGGAGCAGGTACGCATCCACGTCATCGCGGCTCTGGAAGGCCCGCGAATGCATGTCGATCGCCACTTTTTCATAGCGGAAGATCCCCAGGTCGGCAAGAACAAATTCTGTCCAACCCTGATGTGGATTTCCGAAGAACATCAGCCTGATCCGGTTGCACAGGGCGTCGACTTCTTCCGACAAGTGATATATCCGCTCATCGCTTTCCGGGAAGAGTTCATGAAACAGAATCGGCTCACTGACGCGCGCCTGCAAGACTTCATACAGGTCAGCCTTGCGGCCAGCGGAAATGCTTTTGCCTTCTGCCTGCAGTAAAGCGCCCAGCTCCGGCTTGTTCAATAAGCCGTAGAGTTCGGCAGCATGCAAAAGCGGGCTGTCATCGACCCAGCCGATATTGACCAGCTGGGAAGCTGCTTCATGGACGCATCCGATTTCTGCGTAAGTCAGTTTTTTAGACCGGAACAATGTCCCTTTTCGCATGACCATGCGTACGAGCAGGGCGCGTGCATTTTGCGGCAGGCTATGGAAAGCCGAGATCCAGCCCGCTTCCTCCTCCAGCAGCAAGTCACTGTATCGGCTGGATATCCATTCCAGCACTTGCTGAAAATTATCCAGATAGTAGAAGGGATTCGGCAAAACGTTCATGACTGCGGGATGGGGCATTCTACCGGTGTGAGAGCAAGGGCGACCGAAGGCCTTCAAGAGACAAAAAGTTCGGATGCATGGATATTTATACAGTATTTTCTGTCTAATTTTCTCCAGTAGTCAATGCCATGGAGATAACAGATGGAAAAGTATGTTCAAGACTCTGAACAAAAGGGCAACATGGTGAAGGATCCGTCGCAATGGGTAACCGGCCAGGAGCCGATGACCGGCGCGCAGAAATCTTACCTGAGCACTTTGTGCGAGGAGGCCGGCGAAGAGCTGGAGGAAAACCTCAGCAAGGCCGAAGCCTCGAGGCGGATCGAAGAGCTTCAGCAGAAAACCGGCAGGGGCGCGCATAAATAAGCGGTATGCCGAAGGCTGCCATGTCAGGGGAATACATTACAAAGCCCTGGCTTGGCTGCTAAAATCGGCGCATGCTGACTATTACACTCAAGCCAGGCAAGGAAAAGAGCCTGCTGCGCCGCCATCCCTGGATTTTTCCCACCGCGATCGAACGGATCGATGGCAAACCCGAAGAAAAAAACAAACCCGGCGCAACCGCCGTCGTGCAATCGGCAAGTGGTCAGTTTCTGGCGCGGGCTGCCTATAGCCCGGCGTCGCAGATCCGCGCGCGGATATGGTCCTTTCGCGACAATGAACCGGTCGATCATGCGCTGATCAAGCGCCGCGTGAAGCAGGCGGTCGCATACCGCGTGGAGAATGTCCGGGATACCGATGCCATCCGCCTTGTATTTGGCGAAGCCGATGGCTTTCCTGGCCTCGTCGCCGACTGGTACGGCGGCCCCTCGGGATATCTGGTATGCCAGTTTCAATCGGCCGGCGTGGAAGCCTGGAAGGCGGCAATCGTCAAGGCACTGATCGACGAGACGGGCTGCCCGAATGTGTATGAACGTTCCGATGCTTCCGTGCGCGAGCGCGAGGGCATGCCGCTTGTGACGGGCGTGCTGGCGGGAGCCGAGCCGCCGGACGAAACGCCGGTGACCGAGAATGGTGTGCGTTATGCGGTCGATATCAGGCGCGGCCACAAGACCGGTTTTTACATTGATCAGCGCGACAACCGCCGGCTGGTCATGGAGCATGCATCCGGCCGCGAAATGCTGAACTGCTTTTGCTATACCGGCGGATTTTCACTGGCGGCCCTGAAGGGTGGTGCGAAGCATGTGATTTCTGTCGATTCGTCCGGCGAAGCGCTGGCGACCGGCAAGCGCAACATGGTGTTGAACGGCTTCGACGACACGCGCGCGGAATGGCGCGATGCCGACGTATTCAAGGAACTGCGCAGCCTGCGCGAGCAGGGCCGGCGCTTCGACCTGATCGTGCTCGATCCGCCGAAGTTCGCCGCCTCGCCGCAGCAGGTCGACCGCGCCGCGCGCGCCTACAAGGACATCAACCTGCTGGGATTGCAATTGCTCAGAGAAGGCGGCCTGCTGTTTACCTACTCCTGCTCGGGCGCGATTTCGGCCGAGCTGTTCCAGAAAATCATCGCTGGCGCGGCCACCGACGCCGGCGTCGATGCGCGCATCCTGCGGCGGCTGTCGGCCGGCATCGACCATCCGATGACGACCAATTTTCCGGAAGGCGAATACCTGAAAGGCTTGCTGCTGCAGCGGATTTAAATGCCAAGAGCCGGAAAATTCGTTACAAAATGCAACACGCTTCATGAAGTGGTGAAAAAGTAAGCCATTCGTGTCAAACTGCCTGAACGGCAATCCTGATTCAGACATGCCAGGCCGCTCGATAGCATAGCCAAGGCAGGCAACGCGGTTGCAATAGGACTTAGATAAATAGAACAAGCTGGATCACAGCGGCAAGCAGGGACAGCCACACACTATATTGGCGGGAGTAGCGCAGTGAATAATGTGCAACAAGAAATCGACGAGCGCACGCGTCTGGTAGGACAGAACAAGTTTGAAATGATGCTGTTCCGGCTAGGGAAAGCAGGGGCTTCCGAGCAGGGCGTGCTGTATGGCATCAACGTCTTCAAGATTCGCGAACTGCTCGACATGGCCAGCGTAAGAGTGATGCCGATCGCCGGCTCGTCGCCGTTGATCATGGGGGTAGTCAACGTGCGCGGCCAGATCATCCAGGTGATCAATCTCCCTGCGGCCGTGGGATGCGTGCCCGAGAACTTGAAAATCCTGATGCTCACCGAATATGCCAGCACGACCCAGGCGTTTGCCGTGGAAAACGTCGAAGACATCGTGCGGCTCGACTGGAGCCGCGTGAAACCGGCCGATGGTGTCTCCGGTGGCGCGGGGACCGTGACCAGCATTGCTCACCTCGAAGGAGAGGTCGCGGGTTCGACCCTTGCTCAGGTGCTCGATGTCGAGCAAATCCTGCGCAACGTGAATGGCGACGGCAAGGTCAAGGTCGAGCCCAGCGAG
>Ga0366780_1127_pt1 | contig 10992 bp, 15 predicted proteins | sample BONcelN113001E11_FD_207073 | JGI IMG/M metagenome (GOLD analysis project Ga0366780, IMG submission 207073) | Enriched cells from coal bed in the Powder River Basin, Montana, United States - BONCAT cells N11 rep2 HSBNCT.N11.300.1.E11 ...
TCTGCCGACGAATCCTCGGTTGGCACTGCCACCGCCATCGTCTCAAAAGCATTAATGGGCCATGAGCTGTTTCGGATGGCAGCCCGCCCCAAAGCGCTCTCGCCTATCCTGTTTAGCAAATACCTCCAGGGCATGCATTACGGCACCCATGTGGACGACGCGTTCATGGGCGAGATGCGTTCGGACCTATCGTATACATTGTTTTTGAACGACCCGGCCAGCTATGAAGGTGGCGAGTTGGTGATGGACCAGGCAGTGGGGGAACAGGCGTTCAAGCTTGAAGCCGGCGATTTAATCTTATACCCCTCCACTACCTTGCACCGTGTTGAAATGGTCAGTAGCGGCGAGCGAATGGCTGCGGTAGGCTGGATACAAAGCCGTATCCGCTCCAATGAGCAACGCGAACTGTTGTTTGATTTGGAGAGCGCCCGATTGAGCCTCTATGCACGCGAAGGAAAAAGTGCCGAATTCGATTTACTCAGCAAATCCTTTTCTAATCTGTTGCGCATGTGGGGCGAATAAAGAAATGTGGCGCTTTCAATGAAGAAGCTCAAAATTTCAGTGCCTTCTCAAATACAATCTTTTTGACGCCACAGGAGGGAATGAGATACCTGTAAGAGCTGCTTTCACGATTACTAAAATGATAGCGTGCAACGCTATTTAAAAGTAGCGGCGACTCAGGATATTGCGTTACTTGTGCAGCTTTGAGCCGGCTGTGCCTCTGCCATACAGTTTCCGCTGGGCTTTGATGAACACAAAGAAAGTAATCAGGTTATACGCTTGGAGGTTACGATTTGACAAAGCATTAACATTAACCGTAATCAAAAGCATGATTTCTGTGAACAGAACTTCCCGTCAAACTTGCGCCATAAGCGCATCCTACAGTGCCAACAGGGCTCGTTGAGCACATCACAATATTTGTGAGCTTGAGCGGATTACCTAGGCTCCCTTCCACAATTTAAGTAATTCTCGAATTAGGTTTTAACAATGCCTCCTAAAACTATCTTGGTCGCAACTCGACTAGAGCTGCTTCCCTTGGTCACTGAGATTTATACTAAGCCCGAATTCGAACTCGTATTTTGTTCAACGCTCAAAGATGCCGTCGCAAACTTTCACGAGAAGATTGACTTGATTGCATGTGGGGTACATTTCGGAGAGGGGGAGATTTACGACCTTCTTCGCCTCGCCAAGGCCAATCAAAAGGTAAGGCACAAACCTTTTTTGGTTATCGATAGCAGCAAAGACGAGCTCTACCCAGCGATTTACCAAAGCATTGAAATTGCCTCTATGGCACTAGGGGCGCATGCGGTAATTCCAATCAGGAAATGGCGTAAGGAACTTGGTGACGAGGGTGGAGAAGGAGGGGAGTCCGGTGCCAAGAAAAAGCTTAACCCCAGCGGGCGCAAAGTCGAATTTCTGAAAAACCTTACTCTTGTAGACGGCCATCTCATTGCCGGCCAAGAACTGTACCAGGCTGGGCAGATAGACGCGGCCAAGACGCATATGAAACATCCGCGTAGCGAGTTATATGGCGCTTTGGCGCCAGGTTTTAAAGAATTTCGTACACCACGCTTTGACTCTTCGCTGGAAAAGATGGCAAATGCAGTGCAACAGGGCCAGCCTGCAGCCGACGTGGCGAAGGCGCATCAGAGCGTTCTAACTGACATTAACAAGGCGCGCGGTGAAGTTCCGGCCAGTACCAGGGAGCGCTTACTGGCAATAGCACAGGTATTGCGCCAAGCCAGTAGTGAATTTGGTGAAGGGGTCAAAGACGGCAAGCTGACGAATGCGCACGAATATCAAGACGCATACGGCTTTGTGAAATCCAGCATGCGCCTGCTTGACAGTATTGCACCGCGTGCCGAGGCAGAAAAAGATGCGGTTGAACAGGCCCGTGGCGCTTTACGTAAATTGAGTGAGTCCTGGCCAGGCTTGAGCCCACGAGACCCCATCAATATGACCGCTTCTGAAATTTATGGAACGGCATCCCTGATTGACTTGGCCGCGTCGTCCTTAAAGTCTTAACGTATATAGCCAAGGTAGGGGATAAATCTCCTTGCCTTGGCCAACATTGAGGGCGACCTTGCCTTTTAATCGTCATCATCAAAGTGATGACGGCGATGGTGGCGATGACGATGCCAGCCTCGATACTGGTACTCCTGATAGTAGGGTTGCGCCTGCTGGACGTAAAAGACAGGCTGTTCTACAACCTGAACCGGTTGCGTGATGACCCGCGCCGGTTCACGATAAACCGGCACCTGAACTTGGTCATAAACAGTTCGGCACTGTTGTACTGTCTGATATCCCGTACCAACCTGGGGCGTCATGCGGTCACCGACGATTGCACCAGTCATTGCGCCTACTGCAGTCGCAACAGTCCTTCCGTTTCCGCCCCCGAGTTGGTTGCCAAGTACACCCCCGGCAAACCCGCCAATGATAGCGCCGCCGTAGTTCTGGCCATATGCCTGTACAGGCACTTGCTCGGTCCAGCATTCTTGCCGCGGGCGCTGGACAGTTTGGTATTCCGCTGCTGAGGCAGCCAACGGCAGCATAAGTACCAACATGACGCCAGCAAACTTGTTCAACATGATTTTCCTCACATGAAGAGTGACCTGATGAGCACAATGTTAGGGCCAGCGCGGCATGGAAGGCTTTATCACATGGTTTCAGGTGTAATCACTTGTAAGAGGGGACAATTGAACCTAAGCAAAGCAGGGTCCACACCACTTCTGATGGGCGTAGTTGGCGCCTTCTACAGTAAGCGGATGCGTTAAGAGAGGTTGATGTGGGAAATGATGCCGAGCGTGGGACCAACAGGAAGGTACTAAATTAAGAATGCGTTGAACCGATACCAATCTCCCGCTTCCAGTGAGCTCAAGCTAGTTCCATATCGAGCGCAACTGGCTTGTTTAAACGAAATAAACAGGATGGGCCACGCAAGTAATTTATGATAAGAATCAACGTCAGCGTGAGTAAAACGACTGATATTGTGCTTGTGAAATACAATTCAATTTCCCAACCAATTTTGCATTGGAGTAGGAAACACGTTTCTTTGACTGGGCCCCCGTCAACAGAAGTAGACCAAGTTGGGTCATGCAGTCACTGTGAATCGGTCCTTCCCGGATGAAGGACAGGAATTGAGCCGTGGCGCAGCTTTCAAAAGTGAATCTGCGCCACATACGGCTGATACTCGGAAAATTTAGATTTTTAATCGCGGTGCCCCTCCCGGGGGCCACTTTTTCCAACACCTAACTTCTTGTTTTCTATGATTGCAAGATTCCAGATTTGGCTAAGCCGCCCTTTTACCCACAAATTTAATTCGCTTCGTAACAAGCTCGAAAAGGCACTTTTACTTTTCGAGGACATTGTCTACGAAAAATTTCATGGACTTAACTGTCGTGGGCATATCCCAGTATGGACACTTATCCATGCTCCGATTCCTGCGGTGCGTAACGCCTATGCATATGAGGCCGTACCTTGCTCTAACTTGCGAACAATGTTCAAGCAAGTTAAAAAAATGGGTGTTGAATTCGATAACTTTGTTGATGTTGGTTCAGGAAAAGGAAAAGCATGCTTTTATGCATTTCGCACGTCCCGCTTCAAGAAGGTTATTGGGATTGAACTGTCTGAGGCTTTGATTGAGACAGCAAAAAGCAATACTTCGAAAGTCGAGGCAGGGCGTGTCACATTTCTCAACCAAGATGCCACGGACTTTGTCTTGCCTGATGCCAGTAACTTAGTCTTCTTGTTCAATCCGTTTGACAATATAATTTTAGAAAAATTTTTAGAAAAAAATATTTCTCACTTCGAAAAACAGCCATCCGTCATTGCCTATATCAATGACAAGCATCGGGCGAGCTTGATTAAGTTCGGTTTCGTGCCGGTTTATCGTAATGCCAGAGTAGGGGATGGGCTCTATCGTTACCAGGCTCGATGAGTAAGGTGTTAGGACTTTGTTTTTATTTTGCGGCCCGCCTCCCAATGGTGGGCGTAATTTGACGCGAAGGTGGATACGAACCCGCGTTCGCGTACCGGTAAATGAAACGGCTAAGGGGCGATAGACAAGGCACATATTGAGTGCGAGAAGAGCCAATATTGAAATTGTGGCTGCGGCCCCATCGCTAATTGTGGGATGACGGTGCCTCTGCAGCCGGTATGTTGAAAACAGCAGGGTAGGGACATGGCTTCATAGACTGGTTTCCCCCTGCTGTTGACATCCGTTTCATGCGCTATCATGATGCATGGATAATTCGCAAATTCCGATAATTAGCCAGGCCGAGCAGCAAGCCTTTACGCGTTGGCATTCAAGCCAAGATAGCACGCGGACAACCGGTTGGAAAATTTGGTTTGCTTCCTTGGAATACCGCAAAATGTCGCAGGACGACATCCGAAAAAGTCGCCCTGCTTTTGATACTTGGCTTGAGAACGTCCAAAAGCAGGACTGGACTGAATTTGACGCCTGGGCCGCAGCTGCAACTTGGTTTGCCAACCGAGCGCAGTAAATGAAAGCTTATGTGGTTTGAGCATTCAGAATTGTCCTTGCCAATGCCAGCTTATCGGTTGTGAACCCGCAGCGCACATCACAGAGAATGATGCAGTGTTTTTCATCTAGGGGGCTGCTTTGGAGAGCTCTTCCACTCTCATAGTCATCCAATACCAGTACGGAATGTTTTGCCCTGCGGTGTAGCCGCAGCCATGTCTCGATTTCCCAAAGGCGTGAGGGCCCCAATCCTTTAGGCGTGGTCCAGCTCTTGTGAAGGTTCTTTGCCACGAATTCCAGATGAGTGCGATTAAATATTTCTCGCATTTGCTCACGGTCGAAAAAGGTTGCCCAGGAAGAGCTAATCACGTACTGAGGCCAAAACTCCTCATGCAGGGCACGCAAGTTGGCTACGGCTTCCGGCAGCATTAGCTGCTCCCACATTTCCTGCTGGTCCAGTTCGTCGGTACGAAACGCTTCCGCAACGTGCACGCCAGTGAAATGCTCATTGATAGCGAGGACGTCGTCAATATCCAGAAAAATAACTGGCCGTCTGCTCACGTTTCGCCTTTTGGCTGCTCGGGCCCATCGGGGTGGCGCGCAAACATGCAGGGGCATCTCTCAGCCATAAAATCGATATCGCTGGCTAACGGGTAGTGGCGTAGCAGACGATTGGCCTCCTTGCGTATTGCTTCTGGTAGTGATTCGTCACGCCTAAGCTGTCGCAAAAAATCACGCGCTTGAAGAATCGAACGAGTGCGCTCGTTGGGCATGGTCATGGTTATCGCCTTGGTAGGGTTCAGGTCATCGCATGAGTTAGGACTGAGCGAAATCGTCGCTCGGCATCACTGCTTTTTGTTGATGGCATAGTCCGCAAACACCATAGTGGAAGGTGTGTGTGTGGACGATGGCTGGCCCCAATCGCGCATTGGCACAGTCCATGCAAACCCAACCTTCAAAATTCGGCTTTTCATCATCCGGCTCCATGTTGTTCCTAATCGTCAAACGAGGCTCTGGTGTGCATGTGTAGATAGGGGATAGCCTATCCGCCGCGTCCACGGTATGTGAACCGCGTTGAGAAATCATCGTCATACCATTCGACGCGACAACGCGGGTGGAACGTTTTGTTCCGAAATTTCAGCTCATCGGCATGTGTCGCGTGACTGAGATTAGTTACCCGGCCGAGCGGATTGGCGACGATGTGGCAGCCATCAACGTAGTAATCGACGCTGTCTTCTGTGCCGCCATGCACCCAGACGTCCACCATGGACATCAGCTCACGCAGGTTGCTGGTATACGCTGCATTCAAAGGATTTCCCGCATGCCGCGGATGGATGGACTGGGGATGAGGGGCGTGGTGCGAAATGACGACGGTTTTGCCGTCGAACGGCTTGGTAAGCTCGCTTTTGAGCCACTCGACCGAACTCCAATGCAATCGCGCCGCAGTCACCACGCTAAAAGAGCCACCCTTGAACCGAATGGCATATCGGTCGTAGATGCGGCTTTGTACTTGTCTCATCTGTTCGTCGTTGTCCCTGCCTTGAGAATATGTCGCATCGCTCCAGAGCGTGCAGCCTAAAAAGCGTACGGCGCCGAAGTAGCCTAGGTCTACATGGACCTGATTTTCAAGAAAGATTAATGATGATGTCTCAGGTCGCTGGCTTAGCTCATCAAGTGTCTCTTCATAGTCGCGACCCCGGAATTCGTGGGGACCAGCGATGTAGAAGGCAGGGAAAGGCCAGTCGTTAAATAACTCAAACGCTTGCGCGCCATTGGCGATATTGCCTGCCAAGACTTGGGTCTCATGATGCGGTGAAGGGCCGATGAGTTTTTCGCCCCGAAACGTAGACTGAATTCGGTCGAGGTATAAATCGGAGGCAAGAAGAATACTCATTACAACCTATCGAGCATCACGCAGAGAGCGTATGGAACGTTTGTGTCGCTAATGCCAAGCTTGGGATGAAAGTAGACTGATTCGTGGTGCAATACACCGTCGAAGTCGAGATACAGAAGCTTCATGACGGCTCAAATATGATGTACCGGGCGGGAACAGAATCGATGAGCCAGACGCCGTTTTCTGATTGCATGAATTTAAACTGTGCTTGTACCACTGGATGCGTGTTGATGGTAAGGACAATAGGTGCTCCCCGACGGGAGCCAACGGCTACCGCAGTCGAACGCTCCGCTGATAGGTGTACATGCTGCCGCGTCCCAGGCAATAGGCCGTGCTTGCGAATAGCTGGCAGAAACTTGGCCACCGTACCGTGGTAAAGCACAGCTGGCGGTAACTTGGGGGTGAGCTTTAAATCGACAGGAATGGAGTGCCCTTGAGCGGCACGTATGAGCGTGCCATCGGTACTCAGGGTGTAACGCTGCTTCTCATTGTGAGCAACAATCTCAAGCAGCTCTAATCTCGTGAGCGGAATGCCTGACGCATTGGACTTTTGCAGTAATTCAGCCACGTTCGCCCAGCCTTGCTTATCAAGCCTGAGCCCAATTGAGTCCGGTCGATGACGCAACCATCGGGCTAAGTGCCTGCTCTTCTCGATGAGTGTCATGATTGGTACCAGATACTAGTCGAGGTCACTGCGCATCCATTACCAAGGGCACACATGAGAAAGCCTACTGGAGAAAACGTTATCAATTGTGACTTCATAGCTAGGGTAGCCAATCTGCCGCGACACTATCTCCCATCGATTCCAGAGGTCGATTTCATCAGCCAGCCAGATTATTAGATTGTTATTTTTGTCCCGTAAACGCATGGCAAGCTCGTCTTCTTTTTCAAGGTCGAGCAGTCGCTCAATCCATATATGCATCAGTTGCACAAAGCATGGTTTGGCTTTCAGGTGAAGCCTCGGCCCTTGTGAATGGCCATCTGGCGGGTCATATAGCTGAGAAACTCCATTGGCATGTTCTTAGGCAAAAGTTCTTCGCCTGTTCTGACTCTTAGTTCTGCTTTCTAATGTGTTGTAGTCATTTAATGACACCAATTTCTCATGGCACGATGCACACTGACGCTATACAAAATTAGCTATCGAAAGAATTTTCCGGAGCTGAAAACGGGAAGTGAAATCCTATATCTACATGGAGTAATGTGTGATAAACAGTGTAATACTAAATGGTGTAATAGTAAACAATGTAATAGTATGCGCGGTAGACGCAAACGGTGTAGTAATGGATGCTACCTAGGCCATGCCTACGCCTACAAAAAAATCTGACATACCTCTACGCACGCGCTTTGCGCATAACGTTCGTAGCATCAGAGTGGAAAAGGGGGTATCTCAGGAAGAACTTGCCTTGCTAGCAGGCTTGCATCGGACTTTTGTGAGCGATGTTGAACGGGAAGTGCGTAACCTTTCAATCGATAACATCGAACGGTTGGCTAAAGCTTTGGCTGTCGACGCTGCAGAGCTTTTTCGTCCAGTTCTAAGAATGAGTGAAGGGTTACCGATAGCGCTTCCAAAAGGCCCGCGTCGCAATCGCGGAAGTGCCAGTTAGATATTGCTCAATGCCGTCGAAAAAATCGGGCGGACTGCTTGAGTCATGATGAAGCCGTTCCCGGTCGGTCGAAGCACTTCAGTTTTTTAAACCTTAGTTTTGACAAGACTGAGGCCGCGTGAGGCTAATTGCTTCTCAAGGTTTTTTTGGGCCATGATTAGCTCATTATTTTGCTCGACTGCTCCTGCTAACTGCTCACTTAGCTCGGCGCATTTTGTTTTCAAAGCATCGTATTTTTCGAGCAAAGCATTGTTCTGAGCGGGCTTTGTTTTGATGCCCTTGTTTATAAGTTGAAGAACACTGACGATGTCCGCGTGTGATTGATGTAGAGCTTGACGTGATAGCCCCGCCTTCTCAGCAAATGATTGAACGCTGATGGGTTGAGGTGGTTGCTCGCCTCCTGAGATTTCAACAGCAATATCTAACAGTGTGCTGATAACCTCCGTACGCGTGCGGTCCCGTTTCATAATTCTTCAACTTGAGTAGTGATTGTAGCGATAGTGGTTTTGATGTCTGCAAGGTTGTCCAGCCAAGCTTGATGAGCAGGGCTTCCTATAGGGAACTCTCCACTTAAACCTTCAACACGCTGCTGCATGTCCTGCCACACGAATAAGTTATCAGGGGCTACTATCCCATTGTGGCAACCTAGACATCTTGTTTCCTCATAAATGCAATTCGGCGGGCAAAGCTTCGTGCTCTTCGGAGCAATGCAGAACGAATGGGGTTGGATTTTCATGTTGTAGCCATTTACAAAGTGCCGCAATAATTCTGAACGTGCTTTAAAAGTCATTACTGCGTACTCGCGTCGGAGTGGTTCCCACTCCTTGCCTCTCTTTCCTGCAAGCGGTGCTTTTGAACTCAAAATATCGTGTACCACCGCTTGCATCTCACTGTTTGTGGCTTCAGCTACATCGGCTTTAAACTCGTCATCAGCGAACGTGGAAAAATATCCCTGCGTTGTACTAATCGATTTGTGCCCGTAATGATGCATGAAGTACCGAATGTCTCCGAGACCTAAACGCGCAAGGACACGAGCCAAGGTAGGTCTGAATCTATTCATGGTGGTATCGTCTGCTGCCGGCAAGTGGGGAAAATTGGACTGGCCTACGAAATTCTTGACGCCTTGTAGCAAGGTTGCTGTGTCAAGTTGGCCGTTGCAACGCCCAGGTTTAGCAAGCTTTGGCAGGAGATAGGAATTTGATTCTCGAACTGCATCTCGAAGGTCTATTCGACATTTAGGATGGGCTGCGCATGCATTCAACGCGCTTTTTAGAATTAATAGTGTTTGTCCTGCTGTTACGACTTCATCTGACGCAACCCAGCGCCAAGGTTCACCGCCTACGGGTCTATCCTTAAAAATTCGGCCGCAGAGCCAAACAACGTTCATTTCACCGTGCTCAGTAGCTAGCACACCTGCCCTGAGCGCATCTTGCGGTAAGGATACGAGGGTCTCGGGCCGAATCGAAGTGAAAGCTAAAATTTGCAATGCGGCCGAGTTTCGGACAAGGGTAGCCTTCATTAATGCTTGGGAGAACTGCGCGGTGCCAAGCGTTGACTGAAGTTCGTTAACGACTTGAGTTACGGTACCAAGCATCATTTGAGATGCATGTACCAAACCATAGAACTCTGGTAAAGAATACGGGAGAACGGCGTTACCTCGGCTTGCCTTCAGGCCAGCTGCTTTAGTGCTGGTTTTTCCGACCCACGGCTCCTCCCGTAAACCGTCTGGCATCGTTCTTGATACTACCCATAGTTTTTTGACGGAATGAAGATACCCGTAAAGCGTGGCCGGTTTTACTATGGTACGTACGTATAATTGTTTCCGATTCTCACAAAGCAGCCATTCCTTAATGTAGAAGATATATCCGTCTATATCCCACACTTCACGAAAGCTATTTACCTTCTTCTCTTCTACAACAAACTGGAGAAAGGGACGTAGTGATATAAATTCTTCATACATTGCCTTTGGGTAATAGTTGAGCCAGACATGACGCAAGTACTTCTGGACGACACCCAGTAGGCTTTCGTATTTTGCGTCGCCCAACGAGAAGCCATCCGCAAATTTCAGGTTGAAGTTGATTTCGTAAGGAGAGCGAGCAGGCTGCTGTAACAACTCAGGAGTATATCGCCACGTAAGAGCTCCCATAGCAAAAGGAAAACCAGGCGCCGGAGTTAAAGATATTTCATGAAGTTGCAACTTACCCTTCATTTTGTGTCTCCAAGTGAATTGTTTTCCAAAGTGCATGTGGGTTCTTCGCAGCTTTGGTTATGGCACTATTCACGTGGCGTTTCTCGAATAGTGGAAAGATATCATTGACGATAATTGACCGGATAGAGGTGAAGAATCGTGCAGCATCAGAAGTAAGCCGACCTAGGGTGATATCGTTTTCAATCCGCGCCGCAAGACTAGCAAGTCGATACAAGTCACCCGTAGCCACAGCCAAGTTCGGACAAAAGAAACAAGTAAACAGATGCCTGCAACCTGTTCCATCTTTTGGTGCATATTTCCCTTGTTGATTGTCAGTACATGAAGCCGTGTATGTCTGTCGCATCCCTGCAGCTAGACCTTCAATTAACTTGAGAGATAGTCCCATGTCAGACGCAAAAGTGACGATGGTTTCGCGGCTGCCATTTAAGGCCACTTTGATGGCGCTAAGGCCGTTAGCAAACTTACGATGGTCATCGTCTGTCACGCTGACGTAGGAAGAGGCAGTTGTAGCCACATGCGAATGACCTAGAATATTGCTTGAAGCCTCAATTTTTTCTTTGCCAGAGCTTCGATTAGGGAATGTGCGTCGTAGTTTGCGCAGAGATATGACAAGTGGCCCTCCGGCATCGTTGAGTAGCCCTTCTCGCAGTGACAGTAACTTTAATCCTGCCTTCAACGCGTCTGGATTCAGGCGCGCAAAATGCAATTGGTTCCGTTGTTTCCCAGGATAGACGCATACAAAGAGTGGGCTGCCTTCCTCATCTCTGATGTCATGTTTTGCATTCCAAGTTATATTTTCTTCAAA
>Ga0366780_1129_pt1 | contig 10792 bp, 10 predicted proteins | sample BONcelN113001E11_FD_207073 | JGI IMG/M metagenome (GOLD analysis project Ga0366780, IMG submission 207073) | Enriched cells from coal bed in the Powder River Basin, Montana, United States - BONCAT cells N11 rep2 HSBNCT.N11.300.1.E11 ...
TATATATCAGCCTGGCTTTATATTACTAATGATACATCCAGGCTGAAGACCTGGATTAAGAAAAGCCTGGGGAGATGTGCTGATTATTTTAGTTATCCGATATTGGTTGTTACCCGCTTCAGCAACCTGTACTTTTTCACCCATATATTCCGTCTCAAAATATTTCACTTCATTTCCGTAATCAAAATTTTTAAATACAATGTCCACAGGCATAATGGAATAAAGAATCATTGCAGAGCACCTCCATGCAGGGCATCATCTAAATCATACCCAACTTCAGGAATTGTCTTGTTTCTAACGTTTAGAGCACATTTTTCTATTTTAATTTTATTTTCACGTCTGAATTCTATAAGTTCATACAGCTTTGCGAGAGCTGACGACAGCCCTCCGACTTCACATATCAGGCCATTTCTTACAGCTTCCTCACCGAATAGCACAGTTCCCACATCGTTTGCCAATTCACCTGTTTTCAGCATTAATTCTCTGAACTTCCCCTTGGAAATACTGGCGTTTTTTGTAACAAATTGAACAACTCTTTCCTGCATTTTATCAAAGTATTCATATGTTTGAGGAACGCCTATAACCATTCCGTTTAATCTTATGGGATGAATTGTCATTGTTGCTGATGGCGCTATAAAGGAATAATTTGTTGAAACAGCCATGGGTACTCCAATGCTGTGTCCGCCGCCAAGTACCAATGAAACAGTAGGCTTGGACATGCTGGAGATCATCTCTGCTATTGCAAGCCCTGCTTCCACATCACCGCCAACAGTGTTCAGTATAAGCATTAATCCATCGATCTCAGTGTTTTCTTCAATGGCAACAAGCTGAGGTATCACATGCTCGTACTTTGTAGTTTTATTTTGAGGCGGAAGGACAATATGGCCTTCTATCTGTCCTATTATAGTAAGACAGTGTATATTTCCTTTGGGATTTGAAATAGTTGTTTTACCCAAATCCTTTATTTCTTCCAGAGCTTCCGGGTGTTCCTTTTTTTCTTCTTCTCCGGTCTCATCCAGTGATGATTTGCCGAATGTGACCTTGTTTTCTATTTTGGACATATTTCACCTCATGTCAGAAAATGCACAACTGCTTAGATTTAAATTTGGACTTTAATTGCAGCCGTATTCCTAGTATGGGTATTTTAACAAAAAACATTCAGAAAAATTAACATCAATAAAAGTCTCAGGGGCATCGAGCCCCAGAGACTTTTGGTGATTCGGCTTTTAGCCGAATACCACTAATAAAAGTAGCAGGGGCATCGAGCCCCAGAGACTTTTGGCGATTGCTAAAGCAATGCCACTAACAAAGCAAAAACACCGGCCTTAAAGGCACGGTTTAATAGGGGAAACTTGTTAAGCCATACCCCAAACCGATACGGAAAGCAATAAAAAGAGGCATTATCGCGATGATAATGTCTCTTCTCATAGTGCGCCCGGCATGGGCGCGATCTAACGGGTGAAAGTCCCGGGTGCGGGTTGATAGTGCCAAGCACATAGCCAAGAGCAAGGGTGTCCCTGCTTAAGACTGGTGAGCAACGGAAAGTGGCAACAAAGAAAATGTCTGTATTACTCTAAATCAAAGGTTTTACTGTTTGTCGTATAACCTTTGCCGATCTTATCATAGACAGTTACTTTTATCGTATATTTGCCTGATTGCAGGCTGGATGTTGTAGAAAAATTACCCACCGGTGATTTGGCAATATTGTCCTTCAAATCTAGTTTACCGGAATCCCCCAAAAGATCTTTCTCACTGAGGATTACTTTGCCGTCAGGATCTTTTACTTCCACATCCATGTCTATCCAGTTCAAACCATCATTGCCTTTTTTGAATGCCTTTACATTTAGCATAACCAGTCCAACGGTCTCACCCTTTTTGAATTTGCCATTATTAACCGGATCCCACTGATCTCCTGATTGTTTGGCAAGAATGGTGTCATCTGCAGATAGACCTACTGAAACCGATGTGCTTTTTTCACAAGCAATCAAAGCAAAAATCACAGTAATTATCACAAAAAACAGTAATGCCTTTCTCATTTTTTAACCTCCTTCAATTCCTTTTCCCACTACTTTTTCCATCATACTTTGAACAGAGGATTCCTGACCACAATGAATGTCAGCATCGCTATACATGCTTCACCTTTGATGTTTGCTTTATGAAAACTGAGCTTTTCCATTAAGGTATCAGTATTTTATTGCATAAACGAGTAACTTACGGCGTTGGTCTCGATGTCCAGAGGAGGCGTGGCGCCTTCTAAACCCATCAGCAAATAGCTGCCATTGTCGTCTGTGCCGAGGGCATAATAATATGTTGCGTTGGGAGGCGAATTGCCCGCAGCCCAGGTTTGGCCGCCATCTGAGCTGCTCTTGCCTGTCTGGCTTGTGAAGGTAATTTTGTCACCTTTGACGGCATATTTCCCGTTTATGGATATGGCGAATCCTAAACCGGAGATAATCAATGAGGAAAATGTCCCATCACTGTTGAAAGTATAGCACTGTCCTATACCGGAACGGTACTTGAACGTCCCCGTAAACATATTATAGGTAACGCCTATCATACTGCCGTTTTGCCACGTTCCTGCGATAGAGCCGCTTCCTGCCGGTTGCTCCTGCTGGGCGGGCGAAGCATTGGTCGGAGTCGGAGTAACGGTAGGAGAAGGAGTGGGAGTTGTGCCGGCGGACGGAGTGACGGAAGGCTGTACCGCTGCGCCGCCTGTAGGCGTTCCCAAAGCACCGGATTCGATCTGCTCGTAAGAGCGCACACTCATAGCGATAGCCTGCTCCCTTGTGGTAGTGGCATACCCTGCTGCCGTCTGTGCGGTAGTGGTGGCCTTTGGCATGAATTTGCCGTCGGTGCCCTTTATTACCCCAAGTCTGGACATGAAGAGCACATGTTCCAGTGCCCAGGAGGATATAACCTTTTGATCGGAGAAGGCAGGTGCTCCGGCCGTTGAGAGGTCAGCCCCGGGGGCCATTACCCTTATGGCACGGCTCAGCATTGTGGCAACCTGTTCACGGTTGGTAAGCTCCTTTGGTGCAAAGGTGGTGGCGGATGTGCCTGTGGTGATACCCAGGTTGAAGGCTTTTAATATCTGCGGGTTTGTAGTATCTTTAAAAGGATTGGGGGAAGCAGGGGTTGACGCTTTACCCGTAGTTTGCTCATAAAGCTTTACTGCCAGCTCGGCAAATTCCTCTCTGGTGATAGGTCCCGTCATATCCGCGCCTTTTAAAATATCGGGGATAAGACCTGCATCGTCAGCCTTCTTAAGCTCCGCCGTCGCCCACATGCTGGCTTTACTCCATGCAGGCATGTTGTGAGAGATCACATTGGAAAAGGGGCTGTAAATGATATCGGTACGGCCGGACTGCTTATAATTTTTCATCTCACATCTGGATCGAATCTTAATCTCATAACTCTCCTCATCATAGCTCTGTTTGGTTTTGTCAAAGTAATCGCCTACCCTTATTTCAAAATACTCATGCGTAAACCACTCTTTATTTACCAGCTTGAAATCCTGTTCTCCTGCCCTTCTCATCCACACCTCGGTATATATGGACAACCCCGTCATGGCATTCAAATCCTCGGTTTCTCCTGGAAGCCTGCCGGTTTTTATCTTAAGATATGGTTCTCCGCTTGGACCCTTGGCAGCGTCTGCCAAGGCAAGGGTGGGTGCATGGTTGATCAGTTTGTCAGGATCGGCTTTTGTATTTGGAGAAAGTGTAAACTCCTTTGACCAATCCGAACAAACATAGGTTTTATCATAATCAAAAGACATCACAAAACGCGCCCGGAATGTGATGGGATGACTTTTCAATAAGTCCCAGCCAGCTTCTTTGAAAAGCTTCAAGCTTTCATCCTCCGGAAACATGCTGCTCAAGGATTGTCTTTCAGCAGCCTGATAGTATCTCCCATTACCAAGAGTGACATAAATGGTATTTCTTAATCGATTCGATGTGTCCCAGGCTTGAGTATAATGCCAGCTGCCGCCGTCAATTCTGTAGTCGATCTGAAAATACGGCGAAAATGTCTGCCAGTCTTTGGGATTATCCGTCGCCCTCGCCTCTATATAGGCACGCATATCCTCAGGAGCACTGATGGCAAAATAGTATGAATCTCCATAATAATGGGAGACTCCGAAATGCGCCGGTGCGCCAAGGGCAGTCGGCGGCGCTACATCTGCCAAGGCTGTAAAGGGTATAGCGCCGGCAATCATCATTAAAGTTAGTAAGGCTGCTAATAATTTACGTGTCATTGTTATCTCCTCCTAAAATTTTTTAAGTAAATCCATGTGTTTTCAGTATCCTGCCTTCCCTGTCCGGTTGAGGAACATACTCACATTCCTACTTCTCATAAGTGAAGAAAATGAACTTGTATTTTGTGCTTGTCTGCTTGATGGCGACTCCTGTCATCAGGGATTTCCTGACCTCCACTGTTTCTGTTTTGGATATGAGACCGATGCTACCCGATGATTCCCGTACCTGTACCACTCCTCTGTCCGTGATATGGCCGTTTGAGCCGGTCTGCACATATTGCCCGCTCGATTTCGACCCGGAGAATCCGAATCCTATTTTTCCCAGGACTTTGCCCGCTATGCCCGAATTCTCAAGTGCTTTCTCTACGATTTTTGAATCTTTGAACCATCCGGTATCTGCAGTCACCGACACGCCGTGAACCGCATATGCGTTCTTTGTACCTTTGTTTTTACCGTCAAGTGTGTAGGCGCCGCCCATGCTTCCGAGGACCGGCGCCCCGGCGCTTACTTTGATCTTGTCTCCATCCGCTTCACTGGCGTACTGAACGGTGCCGGAAAATCCAAAGGCGTCGACTTCCGCACCAATTGCTCCAAAATCGTTTTTCTCCGGATAGGTTGAAATTGCTTCCTTTTCTAAATCAGGAACCGTGTCGCCGCCGGCATAGGCCGCCTCCGTCTCTTTCTTCGCCTGCTCTGACTGCTGAGCGAGGGCTATCGCCGTTTCCAGAGCTTTTTCCTCCATCTTGAGGTTGAACGCCAGTCCTTCCAGGTAATAAGCCTGGTCCTGCAGCTCAGATACCGTAAAGCCGGCATAGGAGCAGACCACCTGCTGCCGCTTCAAATCATACAGCTCAAAGGTATCCTCGTCGGCAAGGCATTTCAAAAGCCCTCCCGCTTTGAGCCAGAATTCCTCCAGTAATTGGCGGGTTTCATTGTAGCTTTCCTCCAATATGTTAACGATACTTCCGGTGTAATTCTTTGATCTATCCAGCTTTTCTCTATGTTCGTCGACAATTACTTTTTGATACGCTACTGCGGCTTTGGTGAAGTTATCCAGCTTCTTTGTAATCTCCGGCAGCTTATTCTCATCCGTAATAAGGGCGCTGAACAGGTCGGCAAGTATCTCATCTGCGCTTTTGCTGTCATCTGCCATAACCTCCCTTTTCTCTTTATAGTTTTTTTCAAGACGATTGATTTCATCATTTCTATCTTTTTCGGTTTCGCGCAGCCTGTTGAAATAACGCCTCTGACTTTGCTTCAACTTATATTCATAGAAGGATTGAAGCACTTCAAGTGCATAAATCTGTCTCAGGTTTTTCTCTACCGGATATATCAGTTCGCCTGAATTCACATTATCGCTTGAATCTTTTTGGGCTTTATTGCTCAACTCCATGATTTGAGAGCTTACAGACGAGTATTTCTGTTGAAATTTATCCTTCTCCTGTGAGAGATAATCATAAGACCTCATCAGATTATCAGGGCTGCCTATCTGGGGAAATGGCTTTAATTTCAACTGAGCGCCGGGAGTATCCACACTGTCGTTCATATCCCTTGTATCCACATTTTCGATTGCCGCCTTTCTGAAATCCTCTATTTGCTGCTCATCAAGGGGATAGTCGTATTCTTCGGGATCAAGGCGCTCCACTTCATCCAGAAAGGATTCAAACTGATATTGACTGATGTCGTTAAAGCAGTTCTTTGCACTCTTGAGCAGGTACTGCGCAGCAAGCTTGTATTGCTCCCTTTGCATATGTATGGTGGTCAGCACCTGGTATGCAGCTCCGAAATCAGCAGCAGCCGACAATGCCTTCCTGGCATAGTTCTCTGCGGCGGAAAAGTCACCCAAATCAAGGTAAGTATTGGCGATGTTTGTAAGGAGTACAGGATTTTTCGCATCCTGCAGCTCTGCTTTATGGAAGAAGTATAATGAGTCCTCAATATACCCGGCGTCAATGAGCAAAGCGCCGTAGTTGTTCAGCAGAAGCGGATGGGGATACGCCTTCACCGCTTCTCCCGAAAGAGCCAGAATATCATCGTTTACAATGCCGAAAAGCTGTGCCTGCGCCATGTCGTCCGCCAGATCCAGCGCAAGATCCGCTTTCTTCTCATCCCTGGCTTTCATGAACTCCTCAGCTATGGGAAGTGAATTGCCGCTTGCGCTGAAAGCCGCCGTAATCTTGTCGATTTCCTCAACCAGTTTCCTGTATTCTTCACTGTCCAGCTTATCCACCGACTTGTTTCCAGCCTGACAACCAGTCAGTGTCAACAAGAGTGTAAATGCCAGTATGATGCTTGTAAAATTTACATATATCCTCACAATACCACCTCGTCAATTGAAATCAATATATCAGCATTTACGCTTATTCCAGAAATTTTGACGCTATGATTTTGGCAATGGAAATCAACTGCTCCTCGCTTAGCAGGTATTCACCGTCGGCGTTTTTGGAAAGGGTTTGTGTCATCACACAACGGTTTCCTTTCACGAAAACCAACCTATAGGGTGAATCCGGTATACAAATGGCCGCCTTTTCTCCTACCCCCGGCACATCGGTGTATAATTTCCGGTTTGCGCCGACCTCGTCCTCGTAAAAGTCAGTCCCGTAAAACCTGGCCTCATAGACCACCACGTCGTTGCTGTCGGTAAATTTCAGTGATAGTCCTTCCTCCGTCGCCTTGAGCCCTGCAAGGCCTGTAGCCTCTTCCACATCGGCAGCCGTAAGGTATTTTCCGTACACCGAGCCCGCGGTTTCCGGCGTTCGGGAGGAAGGCGCGGAACCGGCGGCGGTTTTGCCGCCGCAGCCGGATAAAGCTGCCGAAAGCAATAATCCCATTAATAAGATTACAATTGATTTTTTCATTGATATCATCCTTTCGATTTCTACAACCACTGCTTCAACATGTGGAAGCGGTCGCATCATATGCCCTATTTTAGTAGCCTGAACTTCCCGATAACGGGCAGTTCCTTTGCCTTGCCGTTTATGGCATTTATTTTTATTGTTCCTGCTTACTCTCCTTTGCCGCGGTCGCACTCCACGCACAAGCCGAAGTCCGGGCTGAAATCCTCGTCGCATACCCATCGCTTACATTTAACACAGCGGTTAAAATGCTCCATAGCGTCCTCCTGAGCTTCATAAAACGCAGCCTTATATGCCTTTTGCCACATCCAACTTTGAAACAGGCTCTCTTTGCCGGGCATTTCTACTGCAGGAGCGGTATATTCCCGGTGGCAAATATCGCAGTAAAACGTGAACTGCAAATGCCCCTCCGTGCTGTCATGGCTGTACCTTTTGGTAAACGTCTCCGCCATGGTCCAGCCTCCTTTCAATAAAAAATCAGGCTTTTTCCTCTTGAGTTTTTTCCGCATCTGCTGCGCCAAGTGTTGCGTACTGTATAAAGAGCTGCGCCCGGGTGTTGATACAAAGCTTTTTGTACAGTCCCTTGCAATGAAAATTGACAGTCGCATATGTAACACCCATCAGTTTGGCAATCTCTCTCATTTTCCGCCCACGGATCAAATGCCCGTAAACCTCTCGCTCCCGCGGCGTCAGCGTTTTTAGGCGATCCAGCCTTTCCCGCACAGGGGACAGCTCCGGCCTGTCGTCCGTATCACCGGATACCGTTATTTGCTCCTGCTTAGGCGCCTGTTCCTTTGCGGGTGTTTGTTCCACAGGCTCATACGGGGTTTCTTTCGAGCCGGATTTACTTTGGGCCCTGGCAATATTCCTGATCCGCTTTAGAAAGTTCATCGTACATCACCTCCACCTCCCGTCTTTCATTTTGCATTCAATCTATGGTTTTGGGTAGCTACGCGATAGTATAGGTAGGGGGCAAAAACGGAAAAAAATATACCTATTAGTTCTAATAGGTATCAAAAAGCCATCCTGTCATCCTGGCAGAATGGCCTGAATTGATGAGGACTAAAAACCACTGGTCTCAAAAAACAATGGTTTTCAGTTCTATATCTGAAAATGATTTTCCAGTGCCTTTAAGCACCGGTGAAAATATAACTTCCCGTATAAATTTCTGAAAACGCAGTCCATTGCGGTCGGCATTTTCAGAAAAACGGGAAGTAATATTTTCAGTGCTCCTAAATAATTGAATTTCTTATGTTTACTAATGAAGACTTACTTTTTCAGTGTGACAGCTTGAAACCGCCTGCAATTCCTTTTCAGTTACGATTTCCTTATATCCGAACATGGCAAAAAGCTCGGACAGGCTGTTGATATTCAGCTTTTTGTATAGGGAGGTACAGTGGAACCCGACAGTTGCATAACTGATATGGAGCTCTGCTCCTATCTGCTTGCGGGAGTAACCTGCGAGTAACAGGGCGCAGACCTCCTTCTCACGCTGAGTAAGGCTGTAGGCTTCCAATTTGTCGGTTTCTTCGACCTGTGCCACGATAGCGGTCATATCCGGTTTATGATAGTCATCGAACCAGTCGGCAGCGAAAAGGTGTTTTTGGAATATGGGAGAAAACAGCACATACAGCACCAAACATGTTGCTGCGACAACCAACGAGATAAGCGGAATATAATCAGGCAGATAGGTCTGCAAAAGCCCCATTATGGCAAATGCAAGGATGAGGGGCGGCAAACAGGCGCCGCACATATATTTTTTAAAAACGATAAAGCTGCCATATTTTTTCATGACCCCGCCAAAGGTGTAAAATGACGCCGCATATCCGATAGTGCACAGGCCGCACAGGAATGAGCCGGCAAGATACGCTGCCGAGCCGGGGCTGGTTTGCATAAACGCAAAGGATACGGCAAGCAATATAAAATAAAGGTTCCAAACATGCCAGACACTGCGTTTAAATGCAAGTTGAACGATTATGGATATGACGCCTCCCAGGGAAGCTCCCAATCCAAAGGATAGAATTGTCGCATGTCCGCCGCGCATATAGAGAAAAGATATAAACGCATCCATGAGAAAGAATACAAAGAACAGCGCGAAGGCGGGGTACATGGTTTGATCAAGCTTACGGGCAGGCCTGTCAAAGCTTTCAGCCAGATCATCCGGCTTAAACAGCGTGACACAGGTAATCGCCGCTAAAAGGAAAAATACAGGCAGCACCTTCCAGAGATACCCATTGGCTGCGCCGTTTGCATCAAGCAGCAAACAAATTCCGTAATCAATGACAATCAATACGGCTCCAAAGAAACGCTCCGTATTGTTGATTACAAGCATATAAACGTATGTACTACAAAAAACACATCCGCCGAGGCCAAACCAGCAGACGGTTGCCGCTATGGATTGCGGTTCACCCCATGGCAAAATGAGCCATGCGATGATCGCCGTTCCTGCTATGATCGATGCCATGCGCGCAAATTGTAAAAATCTCTTTCCAGAAACGAGGAAAAACAAAAACGCGCCGAATAAATATGCACAGTATAAAGTCACCTTCGGATCCAATCCAAAGAGCTGCGCATTTACCCTGAAAAGGCTGCTCATCATGTTGCCGATCCCAAGGCACATCGGCATGGCGAGCGTATACTGCAGGTGGCTGATGCGTATGTTGCGTAGCTGTAGCATGTCCCGCATATTCCACAGCCGGACAATGGATGCGATTATATTATGTAAGAAGCGTATCATAGCATTTCATTCTCCTTTTTTCGCCTGCCATCTAGGCTTTACGGCATCCTTTGGAATCAGCCAGGTATTTCCCATTTTAACAGCGCCGGGTATCCGCCCAGCCACACAAAACATGACAACACGCCTGCTGCTGATGCCCCATTTTTCCGCTGATTCTTTGGTAGTCAGATAGTCCATATGTACACAACCAAACTGTTTATTTATTATTATACTTCTTATAAAAGAAGCTTTCAAGGTGCAAAGGGGTTATTCATGGGTTATTCACCTTACGCAGGACTGGTGATTAAATACAAGACCGCAAAAGGCATTTCACATAAAAAGAAAATTGAGGTCGGCGAACGTGGAGAACGATACTCCAGAACTACAGAGCAGGAAATCATCATTCACTACCGGGACATCGGCGTCGTGGGAGCATACGCTGAAGAAGCAGAGAAAATAGCCGAACAACGGCAAAGGCAGACAGCTTGATCTGCTGTCTGCCTCAACCAATATGAACACGGGCATAAAAGCCGGTGTTTTTGATATTCAGTATGAGTAAGTCTGTAAGCCGGGTTCTGTATTTGACGATCATCTGTCTAGGCTATACATTTCTGTATCGCTCAAGCCACCTACCCGGGACTGGCGGGCTACCAAAATGTCCCTCTGCGGTGTTGCTCCGGATGGGGTTTACATAGTCCGGCAAGTCGCCATGCCGCTGGTGAGCTCTTACCTCACCTTTCCACCCTTACGTATAAAGCAGATACTAGATACCAGATTTCCAATATGAATTATAAGCTCAAAGAATGAATTTACCTTCAAAAGCATAATTCATATCTTAATCCATGAGACCAAATTTAAGCATTTCCAATCACCAATCTCTGTTCTCTGATTTCTGTTCTCTAGTCTCTGCTCTTACGCGGTATATCTCTGTTGCACTTTCCTTGGAGTCGCCTCCACCGGGAGTTACCC
>Ga0366780_1133_pt1 | contig 10609 bp, 8 predicted proteins | sample BONcelN113001E11_FD_207073 | JGI IMG/M metagenome (GOLD analysis project Ga0366780, IMG submission 207073) | Enriched cells from coal bed in the Powder River Basin, Montana, United States - BONCAT cells N11 rep2 HSBNCT.N11.300.1.E11 ...
TATTTCATAAAATGATCGGTACAGTTTTATTTTTCCTTTGCCTGCATTTCCTCTAGCTTTATCTTTATGATTTCCTCGACTTTTTCGGCCAGGTTATTCGCTTCCATCTTCGAAAGCTCCTTGGTCTCAATGGCCGGATGAACATAGAACTCAATCTCGGCACCAGGATGGACGTATCCCCAATCCTCATACATGTGATAGGTTCCATTTAAGGTCACAGGTACAACGGGCACTCCTGATTTTGATGCAAGCCTTAAGCTGCCTTTTTTAAATTCTCCCATTTGGGGTCCCTTGCTTCTGGTTCCCTCCGGAAAAATGACCAAAGAAAAGCCTTGCTTGAGCAATTCTACTCCTTCTTCAATGGTTCGCAGAGAAGCCCTCGCATCATCTCTATTAAGAAATATACTCCTGATGTCTCTGATCCATTCTCCGAAAACCGGAATTCTGCCTAACGTTGTCTTGGAAACAAATCCGATTTGTTTCATTGTTATTGCAGCGCCAAAGATCGGAATATCTGCGTAACCCTGATGATTCGATACGAACAGTACCGGTCCGTCGGGCACATTCTCAAGTCCGGAAAGCTTGAGCTTAATATTGTATTTTTTCACGATCCCGCGACCCCAGGTGGCTGTTGAGTTGAGGATCTGCTCTCTTTCCTTCTCAAAATCCCCGGCTTCCCGGAAGCCTTTAATCTTATAATGGTACGGTCTCAGATGTCTTAGGTTAAAATACATCCAGAATGCAAAACATATCGTTTTATATAATTTCTTCATTCAATCCTCCTAGTATGGAACAGGTTCCCTTTCTGGTTTCTGCTGCCGGGAATTCTCTTCTCCTTTTAATTCCTGTTTATCATATCATAAATCAGGTGGCCTTTTCCAGACAATTCTATTATAATAGGGGCTGCAGAGTAAATCAAAGGAACTTTTATGGGCAGTAAAAAACCATCGATGAACAGCAAGAAACTATTTATGAGCAAAAAAAGGAAGGGGGCAGCGTTCGCTTGCTTCTTGTTCTTTGGATTCATTTCGTATTTTGTCATAACCAGAGACACGCTGGTCTTTGATACCGTGATCCGTGAGTATATCTACAGCCATCGGAATGATGGCTTGACCGTCTTCTTCACCACGGTCACCTATCTGGGCAACTGGAATACCATCTCGCTGATCTGCGGTCTCTTTCTTTTGATCCCCCGGGTTCGAAGCTCCTTCGGCCTTCCCTTATCTGCAGCCGCACTTCTTGCCTCTCTGATCCAAAAGGCCTTAAAGGTTTCCTTTCATCGCGCCAGGCCCGATCTTGCGCTCCATCTGATCAATCAGGGAGGCTACAGCTTTCCCAGCGGCCATTCCTTTTCCGTCCTGATTTTCTATGGTATGATGATCTTTCTCTGCCGTCGAAATCTAAAAAACAAAACTGCTGCCAATTTGATCACAATCTTGCTCAGCTGCCTCATCCTGCTGATCGGCATCAGCCGAATCTATCTCGGCGTCCATTATCCCACCGATGTGCTGGGCGGCTGGTCTATGGGTCTCTGTGTATTATTGGTCTTCCTGTCCGGTCTTGATTTTTTGGGCAACCGAAAAAGGTATCTCTGAGGTTAGAACGTGCTTAGTCCTGTTTTTTCCTGAATCCGGTAAATCAGAACCTTCCACATGCTATCGTCGGCATATTCGGAGAGCTCAGCAGTATAAGTTCCTTCTCGGTTTTCCCATAAACGGTCAAAATAGGCCTGGAATTCCTTAGCCAGCGGATCCTCCTTCTTTATCGTGACCATAATATCTGCTTCCAGATTGTAATTATCGATATTTCTGCGGGTAAAATTCGCAGACCCGCCGATCAAAACGACTTCCTCCTTTTTATAAGCAGCGATCACCTTGGTATGGAACTGCTCACCATGGGTCAGATACCAGCGGACCTGCACTTTGTTGTCCGATTTCTTTACAAGCTCCGCGGCAGCTTGTCTATTCGGAATTCCGTTTTTCTCAAAGCCGAAGGCATCCTTGTTGGCATCCAAAATGACCCTGATTTCTACCCCACGGTCTGCGGCCAGTGTCAACTGCTTGATGATTTCCCGATGGGCCAGATAAAACATGCCGAGATCAATCCGGTCTCCCGCTTCCGTACCCTTTATCATTTCCAGAATTTTATCTTTGATTTTATCCTCTGTCAGAACCTGAACCTCCGTGTCTGCACGGATGACTGATTCGTTGTATTTGTATTCCACGTCCTTGATTTCCGTCCCTGAAAATGCTGCCACCGCCTTCTCTGCCTCAAGCAGATAGTTCACAGCTTCTCCGCTGAACTGAAATGCAATATTGGAATGGTAGGAGCTTCCGTCATGAGGATTGGAGGAGCTAACGATTGCGCCATTATCCGTGATCAGCACCTTTCGATGGTTCGCCTTGAAATTAAGAAGTCTCAAATAATTCCGTATGTTTACCTCCGGACCGTTGTCTCCAAAAGGATTTTTCATCCAGCCATCGGTTCCGAGGCCGAAGTGCCTGATATAGCTCCTGTAATAGCCCGCATAAACCGGATTGGAATCCCTAACCTTGCTCAAATCTGTGACGATGACGTCGATGCCATTCTCTTCAAGCTGTTGAAATTGTTCATTCAGAGCAGAACTGTAGCTGTTGTTGATTTCATCTGTGATAACATAGGCTTTTAAGTTCGGCTGCTCCTGTTTCTTCTCGATCAGGGCATCGGTAAATCTCTGTGTCGAATTGGGGAATTGATATTTCTTTGTATCATAGTAATTGTTATAGAGAAAGATGTCCGCAACAATAAAATCCTTTGCTTCCCGGATCATTTCGAGCTGCTCTTCAAGGATCGTCTGTTCGTGGATCAGGTCCTCCTCTTTTATATAGGTAATATCATACAGCAAGCGCAGCTCCGAGACGGAGGCAGGCAGACTGCCGTAGGAAGTCCCCTTCGGAGCAGCAGTGCTCCATCCGAAATAGAGCGGCAGGATCAGGGCTGCAGAAAAAATCATCAGAATCATATTTCTTTTTTTATGACCGGCACTTCGCTTTGCTCTCATAAAATTCTCCTTCTATATTTACTTCCATGCTATAACAGTACGGTAGCATATCTGAACAAAGATATCAAACACTAAAATAACGAAGCATGCTGCTTCGTTATTTTAGCGTTGATTATTGAATGGATCTATTTTATCGTTTATTGTATGCTTCCAGACCTTTTCCCAGAATTTCTATGGCACGTTTCAGTTTATCCGTTTCCAGAACATAGGCGATACGAATTTCATTCTTTCCGAGACCTTCCGTCGCATAAAATCCGTCCGCCGGCGCAGCCATTACCGTCTCTCCGTTGTCATCAAATTCCTTCAGCATCCATACGAGGAAATCGTTGGCGTCCTCAACGGGAAGCTTGCAGATCAGATAAAATGCGCCCTCGGGTTTTTCGCAAAAAACACCAGGTATCTTTTTTAGACTCTCGTAAACCACATCTCTTCGCTTTTCAAATTCATCCCGGATTTCATGAATGACTCGAAAGCCCGTAGAATACAGCCCGACGGCAGCATGCTGCTCGATGGTGGAAACGGCCAGCCTCCCTTGACATAGCTTTGAGATTAGCTCTAGGATCTCTTCATTTTTTGATATGACTACGCCGATTCTGGCGCCGCAGGCGTTGTACCTTTTGGAAACGCTGTCAACCAGGATCAGTCTGTCATGAATGTCTTCCAGATAGCCGAAGCTTGTGATCTTTCTGTCATCAAATACCATTTCACGGTAAACCTCGTCACAAATGAGATACAGATCGTGCTCCTTTGCCACATCGGCAATCATGCGGACCTCACTCTCCGTAAGTACTGTGCCTGTAGGATTACCCGGATTGGTTACAAAAATAGCCTTTGTCTTATCCGTAATCTTTTCTTCGAGGGCGCTTCTTTCCACATGAAAACCATTTTCCGCATAGGTGGTCACCGCCACCGGCTGTGCTCCCGTTATGGTAAAAAAGGTGTTGTAATTGGAATAATACGGCTCAAAGATCAGAATTTCATCCCCCGGATTGGTCAGCGCAAGCAGGGTAAACTGGATCGCTTCTGTTCCGCCGGTGGTTATGTAGATGTGTTTTCTATCCACGTTGATCCCGGCACTTCTATAATAAGTTTCCACCGCTTCCAGTAGCTCCGGAATCCCCTGAGACGGCATATACTCTACCGTGGGTTCCCGGAACGCACTGATCCGATCGTAATACTCCATCGGTACCTTGAGATCGGGCTGTCCGATATTGAGGCGGTAGATCTTCTTTCCCATTGCCTCCGCTGCTTCTGCATGCTTTGTCAGTTTTCGGACCGATGACGCTTTCATTTCCAGCATTTTATTTGATAATTGTTTCATATCCTATCTCTTTTCATTATAAAATCACTATTCTGGCTTATTCGCCGCTCAGCAATACGTTTTCCGAGCTTCTATCGAAGAAGATGCTTTTTCCCGATGCAGAGATCGGAATTCCGAATGCAACTCTTACGTCCTCCGGCAGGTATTTCAGCGCCATTGCCGCTTTTCCCACGGAAAACATGACGCGATTGTCAAACCGATGGTTCGCTGCGACGGATACCGCTGAACCCACAGCGATTCCCAAATCAGTAACATTGAAGGCACAGTTTGCTCCGGCCTTTTTCGTTGCGACACAATTTTCAAATCCACAGAAGCTGCAATGGTCCAATCCAAGCGGAATATTTTTCACGCCGATCACAACGACGACGGGGCTGGCATCCACGTTTCCGCCGTCTCTTGCATGGAAGTCTTCCCCTGTTTCCTTGGCTATTTTTCTCATCTGATCTGCCAACTTGTCTTTTTCTTCTCCATCTATCATAATTGCCACCAAATTATCAACACCACAGCCCTTTGGGGCGGTTCTTGCTGCTGCCATCATCAGCTCGGCGACATGGAATGCGGCTCTCTTTTCTGCTTCAATATTATTGTAAATCATAAAAATTCCTCCTTACATCTGTTTTATAATGTTCGTTCTATTCTATTATACCGATGATCATTAGGCAATAGAAATCAAGCAATTTCAATATTTCAGTGAAATTGAGCAGAGATTCGTCGGTCTTCCGAATAATCAACTGCTCAATTGCATTTTATCAAAATTTATTTTGCTTGTTTTTTTATTTAATTGGTTTATCCCAAAATAATTTTCGAAATTATTCGTTACGGAAAAATATTTATTCCGGACATCGAATATGTTGATACGGAAAACTTACCTGATTTTAATGTGGACCTCTCTTAACTGCTTCTCATCCACCTCGCCCGGCGAGTTGAACAGAGGATTCTGGGCATTGCTGTTCAGTGGGAATGGAATGACCTCCCTGATGCTCTCCTCTTCCGACAGCAGCATGACGATCCGGTCTACGCCGGGTGCCATGCCCGCATGAGGCGGCGCACCATACTGGAACGCCTGAAAGAGTGCGCCGAACTTACTGATCACATCTTCCTCTTTGTACCCGGCGATTTCAAAAGCCTTTACCATAATGTCTGGACGATGGTTTCTGACTGCTCCCGAGGAAAGCTCCACGCCATTGCAGACGATATCGTACTGATACGCCTTGATTTCCAGCGGATCCATCGTAAGCAGCGCTTCCATTTCTCCCTGAGGCATGGAAAACGGATTGTGTGTGAAGTCTATTTTCCCAGTTTCCTCGTTTGTCTCATACATCGGAAAGTCCGTAATGAAACAGAATTCAAAACGGTCGTTTCTGATCAGATCCAGCCGCTTGCCCAGCTCTGTTCTGATTTGTCCCGCATATTTTTCAACGAGTCCCTTTTCGTCACTGATAAAGAAGAGTACATCCCCTTCCTTGAGTGACGCGAGCTCTGCGATTTCCTTCCTTTGGTTCTCTGTAAAGAACTTATCAATGGGCCCTTTATAGCTCATGTCCTCTTTTACTGAAATATATCCAAGGCCCTTCATGCCGATACTCAATGCGAATTTTTCCATTGCAGCAAAGAAGGACTTTGACATCTTTGCGCAGTCGCTCACCGTGATCCCTCTCACGATCTTTCTTTGAAACGGCTTGAAATCAACCGTTTGGAAGAACCCACCCAAATCGATGATCTCCAGCGGATTTCTCAGATCCGGTTTGTCGGTGCCGTACTTCAGCATGGCTTCTGCATAAGGGATTCTGACAAATGGCGCTGACGAGATCTCTTTGTTCGCAAAGCGACGGAAGGTTTCCGAAAGTACCTGCTCCGCTACCGCAAAGACATCTTCCTGGGTGGCAAAGGCCATTTCAAAATCCAGTTGATAGAATTCTCCCGGAGAACGATCGATTCTAGCGTCCTCATCCCGAAAGCAAGGTGCGATCTGGAAGTACTTATCAAAGCCGGAGACCATGAGGAGCTGCTTGAACTGCTGTGGCGCCTGAGGCAACGCATAAAATTTTCCCTTATGCTTTCTGCTCGGCACCAGATAGTCCCTTGCACCTTCCGGCGAGGAGTTTGCCAAGATCGGCGTCTGGATCTCGAGAAAATCCATCCGTTCCATCTGGTTTCTCAGGCATCGGATAATCTCGGACCGAAGCACCATATTGTTATGGACCTTCGGATTCCTCATGTCGAGGAAGCGGTATTTCAGGCGGACATCCTCCCTCGTATCGGTGGAGCTGTCGATTTCAAAAGGCAATGCGTTTACCGCACTGCTCAAAATTCTGATCTCATCGGCCTTCAGCTCGATTTCTCCCGTGGAAAGGTTCGGGTTGTAGGTTTCCTCATCCCTTTGAACGATACTTCCGGAGATGCTTACCACCGTTTCCTTGCTGAGACTCTCCAGCTGCTGGTCTGTAACCACGACCTGCGTGATACCGTAGTGATCCCGCAAGTCAAGAAAGGCAACCCCTCCATGATTTCTTATGGTATTGACCCATCCTGCCAGCTTGACCTCCTGCCCTACATCGGCTATGGTTAATTCTCCGCAGTTTTTTGTACGGTATGTCTGGGATTGGAACACAACAATCGGTTCGAGGCCGTTCATCGCAAGACCGTTTTGTCCTATACCGTTCTCCTGTACCGTGGTTTTTTTGCCGGCATATTTGCCATAGGCGGAGAAGGCGGAATTCAATGCCGCCTTTTCCTGCTCGTACTTTTCCTTTTCAGCATGAATCACGGACTTGGCTTGGCCGTCTGCTTCTTCATCCTTCAGCTTTTCTCTGAGCAGGTCGTGAATTGCCTGAGGGCTGGCACTGCCCTTTAATTGTCTCATGCACTGCCCCACCAGGAAGTCAAATGCCTTTTCTTTTCCGCTTCTGTAATCCTCGATGGATTGCGGATAGGCCTTCAGCACTTCTACGACCACCGGCTCCAGCAAGCTGTTGTTTTCAACGATAAGAAGCCCGTTTTCTTTCACATACTTCTCCGGCTCAATATTATTTTTATAAAGTTCTTCCACTAAGGCTTTTCCGACGCTTCTGTTTATCTTTCCCTGGGAGACCATTTGAATGATCTGTGCCAGTTTTCTCGCTTCGAACTTCCTATTCTCCGGAAGAGGCGCCGTTTCTCTCATCAGCCGCAGAATATCTCCGATGATGGTATTGGCGGTCTCCTTTGCAAGTCCGGAAATCTCAGCAGTCTCTTCGAAAAGCAATGCGGTTTCTTTCGCTGCGGTCAATGTTTTCGACGCTTTCTCGGTTAAGCCGAACTGCTCCTGGTATCGAATTCTTTTCACATCCGGAAGCTCTGCCATGCTGTTTTTCATTTCCTCCAGCCATTCCTCGCTGATGTGGATCGGCAGAAGATCCGGATCAGGAAAGTATCTGTAATCCTGTGCATTCTCCTTGGAACGCATGGCATAGCTTTCCCCTTCGTCATCGTCCCATCTTCGGGTTTCCTGCCTCACGCTGCCGCCCTCTTCCAACACTTTGATCTGCCTTTCACCCTCATAAAGAATGGCTCTCTGGATCGCCTTCAGCGAGTTGATGTTTTTCATTTCCGTTCTTGTTCCGTATTCCTGCTGTCCCACCGGCCTTACGGAGAGATTGACGTCTGCGCGCATGGAGCCCTCCTGCATTTTGCAGTCGGATACATCCAGATAGATCAGCATCTCCTGTAACCGTTCCAGGAAAACGTTGATCTCCTCCGCGCTTGAAAAATCTGGGTTCGTAACGATCTCTATTAAAGGAACTCCGCATCGGTTATAGTCGATCAGCGTTCCCGTATTGTCATGGATCAGTTTTCCTGCATCCTCTTCCATGTGGATTTCCCGAATAGTGATGCGTTTTTTTGAACCTTCCTGCAATTCTAAATCCAAATATCCATCCAAGCAAATCGGCGCGTACAGCTGGGATATCTGGTAATCCTTCGGCAGGTCGGGATAGAAGTAGTTCTTTCGGTCAAAGCGATTGTCCCGATTGATTTCACAGTGTAACGCAAGTCCTGCTTTGATGGCCTTATCCGCTACCGCTTTATTAAATACCGGCAAGCTTCCCGGCATGCCCATGCAAACGGGACAGGTATGGGAATTGGGCAGTCCGCCGAAGGCGGTGGTGCAGTCGCAGAAAATCTTTGTTTTGGTTGATAGTTCAACATGGACTTCAAGTCCCATTACGATTTCATATTTCATTTTCCCTGACCTCCCTTCACCGGTGATTGTTTATGATAATCTGTATTGTTCTGATATACATCGGCAGCGCTGATCAGCACTTCTTCAGAAAATGCCTTGCCGATGAGCTGCATGCCCACAGGCATTCCGTCACTTCCAAAACCGCAGGGAAGCGCCACTGCCGGCAATCCGGAAAGATTGACCGAAACGGTATAGATGTCCGCAAGATACATGGCCAGCGGATCTTCGATCTGCCCTCCGATCCGATACGCCGTGGTTGGGCTGACCGGACTTAAAATCATGTCATATTTGGTGAAGGTTTCATCGAAGGAGCGCTTGATCAGACCTCTTACCTGAAGTGCTTTTTTATAATATGCGTCGAAATAGCCGGAGCTAAGAACGAAGGAGCCCAGCATGATTCTTCTCTTGACTTCTTTTCCAAAGCCCTCACTTCGAGATTGATAGAAGATTTCCATCAGATCCTTTGCCTGCTCGGATCGGTAACCGTATTTGATCCCGTCATAACGGGATAAATTGGAGCTTGCTTCTGCACAGGCGATGATATAGTAAGCGGGAACCGCATACTCGACGGCCGGAATTTCAAACTCTTCAAGGGTAGCACCTAGCATTTCAAAGGTTTTTCCTGCTTCCAGCACTGTGCTTTTCACCTCGTCGGAAATGCCGATATCAAAGTAATTCTTGGGCACGCCTATTTTCAGTCCTGCCAATTTTCTGTCGGAACTGCCCGCGCCATCCTTGGCACAGCTGCTGACAAATTTGGGGAAATCAAAGGCGTTCTTCATCACCGAGGTGCTGTCTTTGGAATCATGGCCCGATATGACAGCTAGCGCCGCAGCGCAGTCCTTGACGTCTCTTCCCATGGTTCCGATCTGATCCAAAGAGGAGGCGTAAGCCATGAGGCCATAACGGGACACGCTGCCGTAAGTCGGTTTGATCCCTGTCAGATTGCAGAAGGCACAGGGCTGTCGTATGGAGCCGCCGGTATCTGAGCCCAGGGCATAGGGTGCCAGCTTTGCGGCGATTGCAGCGGCAGATCCTCCCGAAGAACCGCCGGGTACTTTATCTAAGTCCCATGGATTTCGGGTGATCCCATAATACGAGGTTTCCGTAGAGCCTCCCATGGCGTATTCATCCAGATTCGTTTTTCCGATAATCACCGCTCCGCCTTGGTACAATCTTTCGATTACCGTTGCATCATAGGGGGGAATAAAATTGTTGAGCATCTTTGATGCCGCAGTGGTTTTGGTCCCCTTTGTGCAGATGTTATCCTTTACCGCAATCGGCACACCCGCCAACGGGGACAGGTCTTCCCCTTGATCAATTCTCCTTTGAACCGCTTCCGCCTGCCGATACGCTTCTTCCTCCATTACGGTAATATACGCATTAACCGTTTGTCCTTCGTTCCGGATCGCATCCAAATAATCCCCGGCCGCTTCCCTACAGCTGAGCTCCCGTTTTTTTATCTTGTCTCCGATTTCCAGAGCAGTCATATCTCTTATTTCCATTCCTTACCCTCCTGCTCCACCGTCTTGAACACTTTGAAATAATCTCCCTTGACACCGGGTGCATTTTGCAGCATCGCTTCTCTTTGGTCGTCGTTGATGGAGTCCTCATTTCGGAAACGGTTTGCTTCGTCAAAAGGATGGGTCATCTCTTTTGCCCCCGTAGTATCAAGCTCATTCAATTTATCCATATAATTCAGAATATCCGTCAGGTCCTTTTTGGCACCGGCCTTCTCTTCGTCTGAAAGCTTCAGTCTGGAAAGCTCGCCGATATAATCGATCAAATCATCTGTAATTTTCATGTTCTCACCTCCGAAACGCTATTTAACATACAAAAAAATCCCTAAGATATAACTATCCTAGGGACGAAAAAATTCCGTGGTACCACCCAAATTGACGCAGCAACTAAATGCCTTAATCCTCTTGATGCACTGTAACGTATGCAACACGGACAGATTTACTGAGACCTGGAATATCAACTAATAAAAATTGCTCTTCCGCATCCGTTGAACCTGCCGGCTCCGAAG
>Ga0366780_1116_pt2 | contig 10479 bp, 11 predicted proteins | sample BONcelN113001E11_FD_207073 | JGI IMG/M metagenome (GOLD analysis project Ga0366780, IMG submission 207073) | Enriched cells from coal bed in the Powder River Basin, Montana, United States - BONCAT cells N11 rep2 HSBNCT.N11.300.1.E11 ...
ATTGATGGGCATCATTATCAGGTTTCAACAGGAAGGTGACGGTCAGGTCGTGGCTGGCATTCTGGGTTTGCATGGACGTTACGCTCATTGTGAAAAAGACAGGGATTGAGTAACCGAAACGCCATTAAGACTCAAACCTTAGGCCTGAAATTCCCTATCGGCACTGAGATGGATCAAACCTGATAATGATGCCCATCAATGCGCAGTGCAGCAACCGAGGTATTCTTTTTAAAAGATAAAAAGGACATTGCGATGAGCAGGCTGACAGCGCGTTTTGATGACCGGGTGCGACACGGTAAAATTATGCCGATGAAGTAGTGTGCCTCCAGATGCCGGACAATTTCATGGCGGTAGGGCAGTTCTACCGCGACTTTCCGCAGGTGAGCGATGAGGAGGTGAAGGAAGAGCTGGGTGCCGCTGGCGGGGACTCTCCGTGACAACTTAGCTTGGGCTAGGCACCTGGGCATGCCGCCGAAAAAACCCACTGCTGCAGTGTTATGGCGAACAGAAGGAATTGAATTTCCACGTCCAATAATGCAGCCGCGTGTTCCGGAATCCGGAAGCAAGCGGCTTCATTATTTGAAGAACGAAATGTTTCTTAATGCTGCGCGCTGTGGCCAGTGCTATGCGGCTGGGTAGCATTGGCTTGCCGCAGTTCTGCAGCCTGCGTGTCTTCCGCAATCTTGCGTTTGAAATAAAGAATGAAGAAAACGCCCATTCCGATCATGAATGCAATTCCGGTAATGCTCATCAGTCCGGAATCGGTGGAAAAAAGGTCGATTAACAGTTTCATTTTTATAGCTCCTTGACATGCGAAATACCTACCTTATGTCAGTCCGGCGGCAACGCGCATGATTTTTGTCAACTGCTTGCCGCTGCTCCGCTACAGACAAGACCGTGCCAGCCTGATCGTTGCGGTCGATGAAACGTTCGGATAGAGGAGCGTGCAAGTTCGCTCCTGCTGATATTTGTTATCGGGAGTATGCAGTAAAATACTGCCGTTTCCGCATGTATTTATTGCGGTTGTTGAAAATACAAAGCCGAGTATATTTTCTTTCCAGAAAACACCTGAAACTGCTGGCGGCGTATTGTCGCTGTCGATAGAATCATCGTCCGTCATGGTTTTCACTCGTTCGCTTATTCAACTTCCTTATTCATGCGTCCATCCGGCCAATTTTCCCTGCTTGCCCAGCGTCGTTTCGGGCCGTTCTTCTGGACTCAGTTTTTCGGTGCGTTTAACGATAATGTGTTCAAGACCGCGCTGCTGACCATCATCACTTACGACGCCTTGCGCTGGACATCGATCGATGTGGGCTTATTGAATAATCTGATTCCGGGACTGTTCATATTGCCGTTCGTGTTGTTTTCCGCGCTGTCGGGGCAATTAGCCGACAAGTTCGACAAGGCGCGCATGGCGCGTTTCGTGAAACTGCTCGAAATTGGCATCATGGGAGTTGCCGCTTATGGCTGGATGACGCACAGTCTGTGGATTCTGGTGACTGCGGTGGTCGGCATGGGCTTGCATTCGACGCTGTTCGGCCCGGTGAAATACGCGTATCTGCCGCAACATTTGCATACCGCGGAGCTGACCGGCGGAAATGGCATGGTGGAGATGGGGACTTTCGTCGGTATTTTGCTGGGCGAAGTGCTGGGGGCGGTGCTAGTGGTGCAAAAGCCGTGGGGGCTGGAGTTAATTGCCGGCAGCACGCTTGCCTTCGCGCTGATCGGCTGGGTGGCCAGCCGCGCGATTCCTCCCACGCCGGCACCTGCGCCGGATTTGCAGATCAACTGGAACCCGTGGCGCGAAACGCTGCGCAACCTGCGGTTTTCACACCGTAACCGCACGGTGTTTCTGGCCATGCTGGGCAATTCCTGGTTCTGGTTTTATGGGGCAATCGTGTTGGCGCAGTTTCCGGTATATGCGCGCGATTACCTGCACGGCGACCATAGCGTATTCGTATTGCTGCTGACGGTATTTTCGTTCGGCATCGGCGCCGGCTCGCTGCTATGCGAACGGTTATCCAGGGGCAGGGTGGAGATCGGACTGGTGCCGTTGGGGGCGATCGGCTTGTCGGTGTTCGGTTTCGATCTGTTCCTTGCCAGTATTGGTTACAGCAACACCGGATTGGTTCACATGGGTGGTTTCGTGGCACAGCATGGCAGCCTGCGGATTCTGTTGGATTGTCTGTTGATTGGGGTTTTTGGCGGCTTGTATATCGTCCCGCTGTTCGCGCTGATCCAGACCCGCTGCGATCGCCAGCATGTATCGCGCACTATCGCCGGCATGAATATCCTCAATGCGCTGTTCATGGTTGCAGCGGCGCTGTTGGCAATGGTCTTGCTGAAGATGGGCTCCAGTATCCCGCAGATTTTCATGGTGACGGCGGTTCTGAATGCGCTGGTGGCAGCGGCGATTTTTGTGGCAGTGCCGGAATTCTGGTCGCGCTTCGTGGCATGGCTGCCAGGCTGGTAAAATCACTCTTTTCCAGCTTAACTGGCCTTATACATCGGCCCATTCCTATGTCCGGCAATACATTCGGTACCTTATTTACAGTCACCACTTTCGGCGAATCGCATGGTCCGGCTATCGGCTGCGTGATCGACGGCTGCCCGCCGGGCATGGACTTGTCGGAGGCCGATATCCAGCCCGATCTGGATCGCCGCAAGCCCGGCACCTCGCGCCATGTCACGCAGCGGCAGGAATCCGACACGGTCGAAATTCTGTCCGGCGTGTATCAGGGCAAGACCACCGGCACGCCGATTGCACTGCTGATCCGCAATGAAGACCAGCGCAGCAAGGATTACGGCAACATTGCCGAGACCTTCCGCCCCCGGTCATGCCGACTACACTTATTGGCAGAAATACGGTATCCGCGACCCGCGCGGCGGTGGCCGTTCGTCGGCACGCCTGACTGCGCCGGTAGTGGGCGCCGCTGCCATTGCCAAGAAATGGCTGCTGCAGCAATACGGCACCACTTTCGTCGGCTGCATGAGCCAGTTGGGCGAGATCGCGATTCCGTTTGAATCGTGGCAGCATGTGCGCGACAACCCGTTCTTTGCCGCGACCGGCAATCTCGGCACCATCGCGCAACTGGAAGAATATATGGACGGCTTGCGCCGGGCCGGTGATTCGATCGGCGCGCGCATCGATGTGGTAGCGCAAAACGTGCCGGTCGGGCTGGGCGAACCGATTTACGACAAGCTCGATGCAGAAATCGCGTACGCGATGATGGGCATCAATGCGGTCAAAGGCGTAGAAATCGGTGCCGGCTTCAAATCGGTCGTGCAAAAAGGCTCGGAGCACGGCGATGAACTCACGCCACAAGGTTTTGTCGGCAATAACGCAGGCGGCGTGCTGGGCGGCATTTCGACCGGGCAAGACATTACGGTATCGATTGCGATCAAGCCGACTTCCTCGATTCGCGTACCGCGCCGTTCGATCGACAAGGAGGGCGAGTCCAGCCTGGTGGAGACTTTCGGCCGCCATGACCCTTGCGTAGGCATCCGCGCGACCCCGATTGCCGAAGCGATGCTGGCTCTGGTATTGATGGATCACGCGTTGCGGCATCGGGCGCAGTGCGGCGATGTGCAGGTGCAGACGCCGAAAATTACCGCGCACCAGTGAATTGTGCGTTAGCCGGGTTTTGTGAGACAAAATCCGGTAAAAATAAATAGAGTGAAAAGCGTTTCGGAAAAGAAAAAAGGGTGAACCGAAGTTCACCCTTTTCAATGTCTGGCGGAGTGGACGGGACTCGAACCCGCGACCCCCGGCGTGACAGGCCGGTATTCTAACCAGCTGAACTACCACTCCTAATTTACTGATTGCAACCTGTCACAGCTGCTGTTTGACTGATGGTGGGTGCTGACGGGGTCGAACCGCCGACCTACGCCTTGTAAGGGCGCCGCTCTACCAACTGAGCTAAGCACCCATTTCTTTGCTTAGTCAGTCAAACTATCTATCGATGTTTATGTTGCAGCACCGAAGAAGCGAAACTATACAGGGGCTTTTTAATTTTGACTAGATCTTGCGAGAAATATTTTAATTTTTTTCCTCCTGCAGCGGTTTTTTCGACACGCCGGCCGGGTTAAACTTGCGCGGTTCCGGTTTTTCCAGCGCATTCGCTGCGAATGCCGATCATGCATTTATTTTTAATAGGTTCTCCATGGCTCGCCCTCGTTTTGTGCCGGATGATTTCACTCTGGGATTGATTTTTGCCGTTACCGTCGCCAGCATTTTTCCTTGCGAGGGCCAGGTGGCCGTCGTATTTGAACGGATAACCAGCTTTGCCATCGGGCTGCTGTTTTTTTTGCACGGCGCGAAGTTGCCGCGAGAGGCGGTACTTGCCGGCATGCGTCACTGGCGCTTGCATCTGACCGTGATGGCGTGCACTTTCCTGATGTTTCCGGTACTGGGCATTGTGCTGCGGCCGCTGTTGCTGCCGCTGGTGACGCCGGAGTTGTATCTGGGTATTTTGTTTTTATGCGTGTTGCCATCGACGGTGCAGTCGTCGATCGTATTTACCTCGGTGGCGCGGGGCAATGTTGCTGCGGCCATCGTCAGCGCTTCCGCATCGAACTTGTTCGGCATATTTCTGACGCCGCTGCTGGCGGGTGTGCTGGTGATCGCCGGTGGCGGCAGTCATTCTTCGATGGATTCCGCCGTCAGTATCGCGCTGCAATTGCTGGTGCCGTTCGTGGCCGGTCAAATTGCCCGCAAATGGATCGGCCGGTGGGTTGACCGCCATAAATTCGGGCTGAAGTTCATCGATCAGGGCTCGATCCTGCTGGTGGTATATACCGCATTCAGCGCAGCGGTGGTACAGGGATTGTGGCAGCAGTTGCCGCTACGGGCGCTGGCCTTGAGGTCGAACTGGTCGTGGCGCGATTGCTTCTCGCCCAGTGCGCAAGCCAGCTTGCGTTCGCCGGCTGCCACCTGTTGCAGCACATCGTCATGGCCGCCGGCACGCTTTAGAAATTCTGCGCCCAGCACGGTGGCCAGATACGGCTCGATAACCAGACCGCGCCCCAATTCCTGCATTACCACCAGCATATCGATGGCGCCGCCGTTAAAGCCACCCTGCGCTTCCGGGATCGGCAATGCGGTCAGACCGAGTTCTGCCATCGCACTCCAGGCAGCGGCGGATATGCCCTGGTCGGATTGGACGATCGCTTTGCGTTGTTCAAAGGTGTAATCCTTGTCCACCCAGCGGCGCACAGTGTCCGAGAGTTGCTGTTGTTCCTGCGTCAAACTGAAATCCATTCCAGCCTCCTTTGTGTTTTTGCACCCAATTCATGGCGCTTATTTTTAAATTTACAGCCCCAAAATCATCTGTGTGATGATGCTCTTCTGAATTTCATTGGAGCCGCCGTAAATCGAAGTCTTGCGGAAATTGAAGTAATACGATGCCAGCGGCGCCGCATCATCGTCTTGCGCAACGCTATGCGCATGCTGTCCTTCCAGGTATGCGGGATCGAACGGCATGCCATATGGGCCAACCGCTTCCAGCATCAATTCGGTCAGCATTTGCTGGATTTCGGTTCCCTTGACCTTGAGCAAGGACGCTTCCGGGCCGGGGCCGCGCTCGCTGCCCTCTTGCGATACCACCCGCAATACCGTCACTTCCAGCGCCATCAACTCGATTTCCAGCGTCGCCACCTTGCTGGCAAACACCGGGTCATCCAGCAATGGCTTGCCGTTTTTCTGCTGCTGCAGCGCAATCTGCTTGAGGAACAGCAGTTCGTGTTTGGAGCGTCCGACTGCGGCGATGCCGGTACGCTCGTGGCCCAGCAGGTATTTGGCGTAAGTCCAGCCCTTGTTTTCCTGACCGATCAGGTTTTCGAGCGGCACCTTGACGTTATCGAGAAACACTTCGTTGACCTCATGTTCCTCGTCGAGCATGATGATCGGGCGCACTGTGATGCCGGGCGTGTTCATGTCGATCAGCAGAAAGGAAATGCCTTCTTGCTTGCGTGCGCCGGCATCGGTGCGCACCAGGCAAAACATCATGTCCGCATACTGGCCGAGCGTAGTCCAGGTCTTCTGGCCGTTGACGATGTAATGGTCGCCCATCCTTTCAGCGCGCGTCTTCAGGGAGGCCAGATCGGAACCCGCACCCGGCTCGGAATACCCTTGGCACCACCAATCGTCGCAATTCAGAATGCGCGGCAGATAATGACGCTTTTGCGCCTCATTGCCGAAGGCCATGATCACCGGCGCTACCATGTTCACGCCGAACGGCAGGATCGGCGGCGTGCCGGCACGGCCGCACTCCTCTTCCCATATATGGCGCTGCACCGGATTCCAGCCGGTACCGCCATATTCGACCGGCCATGCAGGCGCGACCCAGCCTTGCCTGGCCAGCATCTTGTGCCATCGGACATAATCGTCTTTCGACAGGCGCTTGTGATTGCGCACTTTCAACTGCAGATCCTGCGGCAGATTTTCTTCCAGATAGGCGCGTACCTGCTGGCGGAATGCCACATCCTGCGCGGTGTAATTCAAATCCATGCTATCTCCGATGTAATTTTAAAAGCACGACCGTTCAGAATTAATTGTACCGAGAATTTCTCCGCAATGGTCTTTTTTGTGTTTGCCGTGCGCGGACAATCTGCAACGCGCCGCAGAAATACAAACAGGACGTGCAATGCACGTCCTGTTTGTATTTCTGCTGCAATGAAAAAAGAAAATTACATCGAAACAGGCACTTTTTCGCCGTTGCGGAAGGTGAATACGGTCACACCGGGATTCCGCAGATCGCCGCGCTCATCGAACTCGGTGACGCCTGTCACGCCTTCGTAGTGAATCTTGGCCAGCGCCGGCAAATATTTGGCGGGCTCGACCGAGTCGGCATTTTTCATCGCGGCTGCGAAAGTCATCATTGCATCGTATGCATAAGGCGCATACACCAGCACGTCATTGCCGAAACGTTTTTTGAAGCGCTGGGCAAACTCCGGACCTTTCGGCATTTTCATCAGTTCGGTGCCGCCATTGGTGCAATACAACACGTCGTTGACCGCGTTGTGGCTGAGATTGGCAATTTCTTTCGAGCAGATACCATCGGCGCCCAGCAATTTTGCATTCATGCCGAGCTGCTTCATCTGGCGCGCCAGCACGCCGGCTTGCGCATCCATGCCGCCATAGAACACCACGTCCGGATTTTTGCCTTTGATTGCCGTCAGAATCGCCATGAAATCAACCGTTTTGTCATTCGCATATTGCTCACTGACAATCGTCGCGCCTTCGCTTTTGGCGACTTTATTGAAAACTTGCGCCACGCCTTGGCCGTAAGCGGTACGGTCGTCCACCACCGCGACCTTGGTAGCCTTCAAATCCTTGAGCGCATATTTCGCGATCGCGCCGCCTACCGAGCCATCGTTGGCAATATTGCGGAACGTGGTTTTATAACCGGCCTGGGTCAGAGTCAGGTTGGTGGCCGATGAAGTAATATGCGCAATCCCCGCTGCGTTATAAATCTTCGAAGCCGGAATCGCGGTGCCGGAGTTGAAATGCCCCAATACCCCCTTGACGCCCGCATCCACCAGCTTGTTGGCAACGATGACGCCCTGCTTGGGATCGGCCTGATCGTCTTCGCTTAGCAACTCGAATTTGATTTTTCTGCCGCCTATCACCAATCCTTTTGCGTTCAGCTCTTCGATTGCCAGGCGCGCGCCGTTTTCATTGTCCTTGCCCCAGTGCCCCTGGCCGCCGGTCAGCGGCGCCGCATGGCCGATCTTGACCAGTTGTTCCTTCGCTTGCGCAAACACGCTGACCGAACACGCCAGCGCAAGCGCCATCACCGACAACTTCATAGTGCAATTGGTTTGAATTAACTGCGTCATGTAAACCTCCTCAATTGGATGGGTATCACTTTTTTGTATTTTCGAAACAGATACGCTGGTAAAAAGGTGTCTCCTCTATCAGGTTCAATTCTTCGTCTGCGTTTCCTCCGGTATCTATTGCGTTGTTCAAGGGGGTCAAACTGATTCATCAGATGATGTTGCGCTCCATGAGGCAGCGATTTTCAACGATGCGCTGTACCGACAAGGGCGACAGATCCAGGCTACTATAGCCGCCGTCAACGATCCACTCGGCCAGCCCGCGGCCGACCGCCGGCGCCTGCTGCAAGCCGTGGCCGCTGAAACCGTTGGCCAGCAGCAGATTGGCGATGCCCGGATGCGGGCCCAGAATCGCGTTGTGATCGAAGGTGTTGTATTCGTAATAACCGGCCCACGCACGCTGCAGGCGGATTGCCTCGAAGCCGGGCACGCGCTGCGCCAGCGTCAACCACGCTTGATCGAACAGCGGGTAATCCACTTCCAGCGGCGGATCGTTGACATCGTTTTCCGGCGGCAGACCGCAAATCCAGTACTGCCCTTCGGCGCGGAACCACAAGCCGCTGGGATCAATCACCAGCGGACAGCCGGGAGTTTGCGCCGGACTGGAAAATACATACACGCAGCGTTTTCTGCCATGCACCGGCAAATCGAAGCCGGTCGCATCCAGCAGCGGTTTGGCCCACGCTCCCGCTGCGTTCAGCGCCCAGTCGCAGGCCAGCTCGGAGCCGTCCGCGAGCCGTACCGCCTGCACCCGATCGTGCGCGATGACGAAATTCTGCGCTTCGCCTTTGACATATTCGACGCCGAGACTGCGGGCCTTCTTGCGAAATGCCATCAGCAAGCCGTAACCGTCAAACCAGCCCTCGCCGCTCAAGCCGAGCGAGCCCAGCGCCAGATCATCTACCGCCAGCCAGGGGAACTTCTTTTTCAGCTCGGCCGGACTCAGCAAGGCGGTATCGACGCCGTGCTGATTTTGCACCGCATGATTTTCACGCAGAGCATCCGCACCCGCTTCAGTGGCAAGATACAGATATCCTTTTTCGGTCAAAGCCAGATCCGGAGTCTCGCCATCGACTGCCAGATGCTGCTCGATGTCGCGTAGAAACTGGATGCCAAATTGAGAAATAAGAATATTTACCGGCGAGGAAAACTGTTGCCGGATTGAACTGGCCGACAGCGCCGAAGAGGCGCATGCATAAGTGGAATCGCGTTCGATAACGATCACCTTGCCGGTGAAGCGTTTGTGACAAGCAAGAAAGTAAGCAACTGCACTTCCGATCACCCCGCCCCCTACGATAACCACAGTCTCTTTTTTCATCATAATAAATATTATTTCCTATAGTGTATTTTTTTATATAATACAACCCTATATTCAAGAAAGTAAACATGGAAATGCAAAATCCAGACGCTGCCGAAATGGTTGCCAATGCGCCCAAAAATGCCAAAACCACCACGCCCATCGACAAGGACGCGAAGCGATTGCTGAAGGCGATGCCGGACCGGAATCCTGCTGCGCAGCCTGAATCGAATGCAGAAGCAGGTTCCGTAACATTAGGCGAGCGCCTGCGTGCAATCCGCAACGGAATGAACCTGACGCTGGCAGAAGCGGCGCATCTCACCAGCGTCGGCGCATCAAAATCGAAAACGGGCAAATGTCGCCTACCTACGATGTACTGCAGAAAATCGTGCAGGGACTGAAGATCGATCTGGTCGAATTATTCGATACGCGCCAGCACGCGCTGCCAAGCGGACGGCGCGATATCACGCGCGCCGGCACAGGCAATCTGCATACCACGCAACTGTATGTGCACGAATTGCTGGCGACACAACTTTCCAATAAGAAATTTTCTCCATTTAAAAGCAAGATCATTGGGCGCAAGCCGGTACTGAGTGCGACACACGACGTCGGCAAGGCCAGTCATGCGGGAGAGGAATTCATTTACGTATTGTCAGGTGCGGTGGAATTGCATACCGACTTCTACGCACCGGCCCGCCTGGATGTGGGCGACAGCGTCTACTTTGATAGCGGCATGCGCCATGCACTGGTTTCGGTGAGCGAAAACGATGCGGAAGTGTTATGGATCGCCAGCCAGAACTGAGCCGAACCGGAAGTGCCGCCGCACGATCAGGACGAGGGAAATCAATATACTGACATTAGTATAAAAATACCCGCACATAATATATGCGATAGAACCATATATTCCATATATCAGGCGGGAGTATCTAGCCACACAGGACTTTAACCCCATAAAATTCCTGGCTTTTAAAAATGGAGAACGACAAATGGACGCAACAGAATTAATGCAACGCCTCGGCATACCATCATCCGCTCTGGCAAACGGCGATTTGGCGGTGCATAGCCCGATCGACGGCGCCTTGCTCTCGATGGTCGGCACCCATACTGCAGATCAGACCAGCGCAGCGATCGGCCGCGCCCATGCGGCATTCCTGACCTGGCGCAGCGTCCCGGCACCGCAACGCGGCGAATTGATCCGCCTGTTCGGCAATATTTTGCGCGACCACAAAGCCGATCTAGGAACGCTGATTACGTTGGAAACCGGGAAAATCCTGCAGGAAGGCTTGGGCGAAGTGCAGGAAATGATCGACATCTGCGACTTCGCGGTCGGCCTGTCGCGCCAGTTG
>Ga0366780_1135_pt1 | contig 10459 bp, 10 predicted proteins | sample BONcelN113001E11_FD_207073 | JGI IMG/M metagenome (GOLD analysis project Ga0366780, IMG submission 207073) | Enriched cells from coal bed in the Powder River Basin, Montana, United States - BONCAT cells N11 rep2 HSBNCT.N11.300.1.E11 ...
GCCGGCGCCCATGGTCGGCACGGTCTTCAAGACCCAGTCCACCAGGTTGTCGCTCGGGTTCATCATGACGAACTTCGACTTGTTCTCGGAACCACCGCCCTTGGCAGCGACCTGCACGTCAACAGTGTTGCCCGGCACCACGCTCATGTGGACCACGGCCGGGGTATTGTCCTTGGTGTTCTTGCGATCGAAGATCGGATCCGACAGCACGGATGCGCGCAGCACGTTGTCCGGGTTCAGGTAACCGCGGCGTACGCCTTCATTGACCGCATCCTCGATCGAGCCCTTGAAGCCTTCGAAGCGCACATCCATGCCGATCTTCAGGAAGACATTGACGATGCCGGTATCCTGGCAAATCGGGCGGCGGCCTTCGGCGCACATCTTCGAATTGGTCAGGATCTGCGCGATGGCATCTTTCGCCGCCGGGCTTTGCTCGGCCTCGTAGGCGCGCGCCAGGTGCTGGATGTAATCCTTCGGATGGTAGTAGGAAATGTACTGCAGGGCGGCGGCGACCGATTCGATCAGGTCTTCTTGCTTGATGATAGTCATGTCATTGCTTTCAAAAGATTATTGATGAGAATCCGGTCCGTGGCTGGCATTGAGAAGCTTGTCGGTATAGGCGATCGCCAGGGCCGACACCAGGAAAGTGAGGTGAATGCCGGTTTGCGCCAGCAGCACCTTGACGTCATAGGCGCTGGCATTGATAAAGGTCTTCAGCAAATGGATCGACGAGATGCCGATGATCGCAGTGGCCAGTTTCACCTTCAGCACCGAGGCATTCACGTGCGACAGCCATTCCGGCTGGTCCGGGTGGCTTTCCAGGTTCATGCGCGATACGAATGTCTCGTAACCGCCGACGATTACCATGATCAGCAGATTCGAAATCATCACCACGTCGATCAGGCCCAGCACGACCAGCATGATGGTGGTTTCAGTTAGCTTGGTGCCGCGCGGGGCGCCGTCGACCGAGACGGCTGTCAGAATATGTTCGAGCGAAGTGGCATTGCCGAACGCGGCGCCAATCAGGTCGGTCAGCTCGACCCAGAAATGAAAGACATAGACGGCTTGCGCCAGGATCAGGCCAAGGTAGAGCGGCAGCTGCAGCCAGCGGCTCATGAAAATCAGATTGGGCAAAGGACGGATGGGTCGGCTGGCCCTGATATCGGGATCTTCCTTGATCGACATGCTTTTCCTGAAAGTAATACTTGAGCGTAAAAGTGAATCCCCGCAATTTTACACGGCACAGGCCACAGCTTGCACAGTCTTCATGGAAGACATATGGAATTTGATAGTCACAATTGTCAGGAAACAAGCAGGCTCTTAAAAACCGTGCAAATTAAATAACAGGGAATACAATGGTAAAAAATACATGGTCCGGCACCACTTACCATTTGCTGCATTAAATTGGTGCAAATTTATCAATTCCATAGCTTGCAGGAGACTCTCATGGCTGAAGCAGATAACGCGAAACAGGAAACCCGGCTCTTCCAGCCGCCAGCATCGCTGGTGCAGCAAGCGGCGATCGCGGGAATGGATGCCTACCAGGCGCTGTGCGCTGAAGCCGAGCGCGATTACGAAGGCTTCTGGGGGCGCCTGGCCAACGAAACCCTCGACTGGCACAAGCCCTTCACCAAAGTCCTGGACGAATCCAACGCCCCCTTTTACCAGTGGTTCAATGATGGCGAATTGAACGTTTCGTACAATTGCCTGGACCGCAATCTCACCAACGGCAATGCCGACAAGCATGCCATCGTCTTTGAAGCCGATGGCGGTGACGTCACCCGCGTCACGTACCGGGAACTGCACGAGCGCGTCTGCCGGCTGGCCAATGGTCTGAAATCCCTCGGCGTGCAAAAGGGCGACCGCGTCGTCATCTACATGCCCATGTCGGTCGAAGGCATCGCCGCCATGCAAGCCTGCGCCCGCATTGGCGCCACCCATTCCGTGGTCTTTGGCGGCTTTTCCGCCAAGTCCCTGCAGGAACGCATTGCCGATGCTGGCGCTGTGGCAGTCATCACGGCCGATGAACAGCTGCGTGGCGGCAAGCAATTGCCCCTGAAAGCCATCGTCGATGAAGCCTTGAGCCTGGGCGGCTGCGAGACGATTAAAAACGTCATCATCTATCGCCGCACCGGCGGCAATATCAGCTTCACGGAAGGGCGCGACCTTTGGCTGCACGAGCTGGTCGCCCAGCAGCCCACCGAATGTGAGCCGGAATGGGTTAATGCCGAGCACCCGCTCTTCATTCTTTATACGTCCGGCTCCACCGGCAAGCCCAAGGGCGTGCAGCATGCTTCCGGCGGCTATCTGCTGTGGGCCGCGCTGACGATGAAGTGGACCTTCGACATCAAGCCGACGGATGTCTTCTGGTGCACCGCCGACATCGGCTGGGTCACGGGCCACACTTACATCACCTATGGTCCCCTGGCAGTCGGCGCCACGCAAATCGTCTTCGAAGGCATCCCGACTTACCCGAATGCCGGGCGCTTCTGGGACATGATCGCCCGCCACAAGGCCACCATTTTCTATACCGCCCCGACGGCCATCCGCTCGCTGATCAAGGCAGCCGACGCCGATCCCGCTGTGCATCCATCCAAGTATGACCTGTCCAGCCTGCGCATCCTGGGATCAGTAGGCGAGCCGATCAATCCGGAAGCCTGGATGTGGTATTACAAGAACATTGGCCAGGAACGCTGCCCGGTGGTGGATACCTTCTGGCAAACCGAGACCGGTGGCCACATGATTTCGCCGCTGCCAGGCGCTACGCCCATGGTGCCGGGTTCGTGCACGCTCCCTTTGCCGGGCATCATGGCGGCGATTGTCGATGAAACGGGCCATGACTTGCCCAATGGCCAGGGCGGCATCCTGGTGGTGAAACGTCCGTGGCCGTCGATGATCCGCACCATCTGGAATGACCCGGAACGCTTCAAGAAGAGTTATTTCCCGGAAGAGTTCGGTGGCAAGCTGTACCTGGCCGGCGATGGGGCGATTCGCAACAAGGATACGGGGTATTTCACCATCACTGGCCGGATTGACGATGTGCTGAATGTCTCGGGTCACCGCATGGGCACGATGGAAATCGAGTCGGCGCTGGTGGCGCACCCGCTGGTAGCTGAAGCCGCGGTGGTGGGCAAGCCGGATGACACCACCGGTGAAGCGATCTGCGCCTTTGTGGTCTTGAAGCGCTCGCGCCCCACGGGCGACGAAGCCAAACAGATTGCCAAGGAATTGCGCGACTGGGTAGCCAAGGAAATCGGACCGATTGCCAAGCCGAAGGAATTGCGCTTTGGTGAAAACCTGCCGAAGACCCGTTCGGGCAAGATCATGCGGCGCCTCTTGCGGGTGCTGGCCAAGGGCGAGGAAATCACCCAGGATATCTCCACGCTGGAAAATCCTGCTATCCTCGAACAGCTCAAGCAGGCGCAATAGCGTCAAGCTTGGAATGCAGTCAGACTGGCCCGGCGTAGACCGGGCCATTTTCAATCAGATAGCAGCACTGCGCGCCCAGCGCACGATATCGACTGTACCCATGGCGCCGGCCTGGCGCTGAACTTCACGACCATGCCTGAAGATGGCCAGGGTAGGGATGCTGCGAATGGCGTAACGGGCAGCGAGTGCCTGCTCTTCCTCGGTATTGATCTTGACCAGGCGGAAGTCCGGTTCCAGTTGCGCCGCGGCCTGTTCGAAGGCCGGTGCCATCATCCGGCATGGTCCGCACCAGGGTGCCCAGAAATCGACCAGTATCGGAATATCGCTTTTTTCCAGTTGCCGTTCGAAATCCGTTTTGTTCAGCGGCGCCGGATGGGCTGAAAACAGTGGACGATGACAGCGTCCGCAATCGGGACGATCGTGCAGGCGTTCATCGGGTACGCGGTTGACCGCCTGGCAGGCGGTGCAAACGAGATGCATGGGCATGGCGTGATTTTCCTTATGTGAATGCTGGGACGCCTGACTGAAACTGAATTTCCATGACCTGAACATAGTGGCATGCGCGCCGGATTCAAGAGAATGCAAGCGCGCTTGATGCAAATGAAGACTGCCTGTGTGACTTAACGACATCATAGGTACGCCCAATCTTTGCCGTATATCTTGGCTGCATATTGCAAACACACCGCGTGCCCGATGCCATTGAGGCAGGGGTTTTCATCGCCTCGATACAAGGAACAAGCATGTCCAAGCGAATGGTTAGTCCCGCTAATTGCGTAGCGGCAATGCTACTGGCCGGACTGGCAGCCTGCTCTCCATCCGGTGATCAATCTGCGCCGCCAAGCTCCAGCGCTGGCTCTGTCACGACCAGCACAGCGCCGGCGGCGCCGGCACCTGGCATCGCCTTGCCTAGTTTTGTCAACCTGGTCAAGCGCCAGGGCCCGGCCGTCGTCAACATCAGCACGCTGCGGGCTGGTCATGGTGCCTTGCGCGAAGGCGATCCTTTTTACCAGTTCTTCAAGCGCTTCGGCGGTGTGCCGGAATTCGGCGAGGCACCACAGGTTGGCCTGGGCTCGGGATTCATCATCAGCCAGGATGGCTATGTCCTGACGAATGCCCACGTCGTGGCCGATACCGATGAAGTCATGGTCAAGCTCACCGACAAGCGGGAATTCCAGGCCAAGGTGGTGGGCTTTGATCGCTACACGGATGTGGCGCTGATCAAGATCGATGCCAAAAATTTGCCGGTGGTGACACTGGGCGATCCCAACAAACTGGAAGCCGGCGAATGGGTTGCGGCAATCGGCGCGCCTTTCGGCTTTGAAAACAGTGTCACGGTCGGCGTCGTCAGCGCCAAGGGCCGCCTGCTCCCCAGCGGTAGTTACGTGCCTTTCATCCAGACCGATGTCGCAGTCAATCCGGGCAATTCCGGCGGTCCGCTGTTCAGCACGCGCGGCGAAGTGGTGGGCATCAATTCGCAAATCTATAGCGAAACCGGCGGCTACATGGGCATTTCATTTGCCATTCCGATTGATATCGCCCTGGATGTATCGAAGCAGCTGCGCGAAACCGGCAAGGTCACGCGCGGGCGCATCGGCGTCCAGTCACAGGAACTGACCCAGGATCTGGCTGTGGCCATGGGACTCAAGGAAGCCCACGGCGTGCTGGTAGCGGCTGTCCAGCGTGGCGGGCCGGCGGATCGTGCCGGCATCATCCCGGGCGACATCATCCTGCGTTTCAATGGCAAGGCCATTGAAGATCCTGCGGAAATGGCGCGGCAGGTCAGCAGCATTCGCCCCGGCACAACGGTTGATGCAGAAGTCTGGCGCAAAGGGAAATCGATCAACGTGAAAGTGCACGTTGACGAATTGAAGGGTTGAAGCTCACACCAATCTTAAGGCTGCAGCACATGCTTGCCGGGAGCGTCGTAGAGCACGTGGCCGAACGGCGGCGGAGCAATGTGCTTGCCGGAACGCCTGCGCAGCCAGCGCTCCCATTCCGGCCACCAGGAACCATCCTGATGCGGCGTCCTGGCTTGCCAGACATCCGGATCGACATAGGGGTCGTGGTGCTGGGTAGTGGCGACCTGATAGCTGCGTCGCGGTTGCCCTGGCGGAGAGACGACACCGGCATTGTGGCCGCCCGTCGTCAGGAGATAAGTGACTTCGGTATCGGTCAGCAAATGGATCTTGAACGTCGAGCGCCAGGGCGCGACGTGATCGGTCAGCGTACCGACGGAAAATATCGGCACACGAATGTCGGTCAGCGCGACCGGCTGGTCCTCGATGCAGTAACTGCCTTCAGCCAGCTCGTTTTCGAGAAAGAGCTTGCGCAGGTATTCTGAATGCATGCGGAAGGGCATGCGCGTGGCATCGAGATTCCATGCCATCAGGTCGTTATACGGTTCCGAGCGACCGAGCAGATACTGGTTCAGGCGGCGTGACCAGATCAGGTCATTCGAGCGCAGCAGCTGAAATGCGCCAGCCATCTGCTTGGTATCGAGATAGCCCTGATCCCACATGATGGCTTCCAGCAGGGTGATCTGGCTTTCATCGATGAACAGCGACAGTTCGCCGGGATCCTTGAAATCGACTTGTGCTGCGAACAGCGTCATGCTGGACAGGCGGCGGTCATTGTGGCGCGCCATGCAGGCGGCGGCAATCGACAGCAGCGTGCCGCCCAGGCAATATCCCACTGCGTTGACATGTGGCGCCCCGGTCTCTTCGATGATTACGCGCAGCGCATCCATGACGCCCAGCCGCCGATAGTCTTCCAGCGAGAGGTCGCGATCCGAAGCCTGCGGATTTTTCCATGAAATCATGAAGACGGTGTAGCCCTGGTCGAGCAGATATTTAACCAGCGAATTGCGCGGCGACAAATCAAGGATGTAATACTTCATGATCCATGCCGGCACGAACAGGATCGGAATTTCATGCACGGTTTCCGTCGTCGGCGTGTAGCGGATGAGTTCGATCAGGCGGTTACGGTATACCACCTTGCCAGGTGTGATTGCCAGGTTCTTGCCGACCTTGAATTCCGTGCGTGCTTGCGGATGGGTATCGTTAATGGCGTGTTCCAGATCCTTCATGGCATTTTGCATGCCGGCCAGGAGATTTTTTCCGCCGCTATGCAGGGTTTCATTCAAGACCACCGGATTCGTCAACAGGAAATTCGATGGCGAATACATGTCGAGAATTTGCCGCACCATGAAGTTGATCACTTCCTCGTGGTGGACCGACATGCCGGTCACATCGGTCGTGGCGCGATGCCACAATTGCTGTGTCATCAGGAAGCTTTGCGAGATGACATTGAAGGGCCAGCGGCGCCAGGCCGGATCGGCAAAACGCTTATCCTGCGGGAGCGGCGTGACCGAGGTTTTTTCCGCGTTCGGATCATCCTGCGCGAGTTCGATTTCGTATTCGCACAAGCGCCAGAGCTTGCGCATGGATTCAGTCAGCAATTCCTGCTGCTTGGATGGCGAAAACTGGACATGCAGTGCCCAGTCTGCGTAAGCCATCCATAGGGACATCGGAGAAATGTTTGCAGTCAGCTTGCCGATCCAGGATTTCAGAATCCGGTCAAAATTGGCTGAAGGGGCCTGATTGTATGGCTCATGGTAAAAGGGGAACTCTCGGTGCATACTGCCGAGCCATGGGCTGGCCATGCGTTCAGCGCCAGATGGGATACCTAGTTTATCTTCGACAAATGTCTTGCCTGTCGTGAGCGCTGGCATGATCGTTCCTCATACCTCGATGATCCAATGATTAGACTGCTCGGCAATCTTCAGCGTTCAACACGGTTGTTCGTTAGTTCATCGCCGTCAGTAATTTATCTTCTATTTTCCTTTGGGCAATAAAAAACCGCCCTGGCGAAGAAGGCGGTCCGGCATGAGAAAGTGTGTCTTGCGGAAAAGGGTAGGAAGCTGCTTCAGCTCTCAATCCAGATCATTCCACGAGTCGCGTTTCGCCTGAGTAATATAGGCACGGTCCAGGGAAAATACCTTATCCAAATCCTTGATGGTGACCCCATCCTCGGAGCTAAACCAGATCAGTCCGATGCTGACCAAAGCAAGAATCAAGATTACCGAAACAGTCAAGATGAACAGCATCTAAACCACCATGGAAATGAAGATGAGCGGATTGTAGATCTAAATCAATTCTTAGGGGAATTTATTTGAAAAATTCTGTTAAACGTGAGAGTGACGTTCTCTCAATGCTGGAAATCATTGAGTAGAAAGAAATCTATGACGCCATAGAAACAACTATTGAGGATACACAACGATTAAACATCATTGCCTCTTATCCTTGGTTGTACTGCAAGTCTACGAATCAGGAGGATAACAATGCTAAACGATCTGCCGAGCAATGAAATCGACCTTGATGGCGTGGCGTTTACTCTTGCTGAAGGTTTTTCTCGAAGAAGATGTATTGTGCTACGGCAAGCCTTATATCTGTTGTCAGAAGATGCCGACCCTCAAGATCTGAATGCCATCTATCGGCGCCATGAATACCGTATCCAGCAAGTCGCAAGGCGCATGCTGAATAACAGCCTTGCTGACAAGCCCTTGATTATCGGGCCCTGGGCTTTCCGCGCCCAGGCTGCATAGTTCCTTAGCGTAATCCAGGCATCAGCCGTATCCGGCTGTGACGAGATGCGCGCTCCTTTTCTTGTCGCAGCCGGGTATGGAAATGGTTGGCATGACGCTGTCAATTTTGCCAGCGCCATGTCTATCCTTTACACTCCGGAAACTAAATGATGAAAAACGCCTAGGTCGTTTGACATCGTCTTCAATCTTTCCGGAGTCGTAGTCGTCATGCCTGGCACCTCGCTGTTTACCCGCCAACGCGTTTTGTTGCTTGCTCTTGTGAGCCTGGCTGCACTGGCACTGCTTGCGGCCTGGATGATTGATCGCATGGGAATTGCCCCGCGCAGCCTCGGGCCTTATCTGGAGCGCCGCGCTCAAGGTCATCATCCCTTGGTTGAAGGATTGGGCCAGCGCATCGGGCGTGCACTGGTTGCGCTCGATCGCGGCGAGCCGATGTCCTTCGCACTTCCGCCGCTGGCAATCGGTGCCCAAGGCAGCGTACATCCACCTGCGGCAATAGCCGGCAAGCGCAATAATGCCAGCGATGAGCGGACGGTCCTGGTCGATTCTGCGGCCGCCGCCCGGACTGCCATCGAGCATGCGCAGCCCGGCGACGTGATCACGTTTTTGCCTGGCACATACTATTTTGACAGCCATGCGCTTCGCGCTGGGGAGGCGGGGACTGCCGCCAAGCCTATCACGGTGAGGGCACAGCAGCCGGGCTCGGCCACACTGCGATTCGCCATCACGGAAGGATTCCGGGTATCGAAGCCGTACTGGATATTTGAAAACCTGACGATCCAGGGCGTGTGCAGCGAGCATGCCAATTGCGAACATGCTTTCCATGTGGTTTCGGATGCTTCCCATTTCATCGCACGAAACAATGTGGTCAGCGATTTCAATGCCCATTTCAAGATCAATGGGGAAGGGGGCAAATATCCGGATCATGGCCTCATCGCGGCAAACACCCTGACCAATACCAGCGTGCGGCTGACGAACAAACCAGTGACGCCGATCGATATGGTTGGCGCCAGCAACTGGTTGATTGAAGGTAATTTAATCACCGACTTCATCAAGGGCGATGGCAACCGCGTCAGTTATGGCGCTTTTGCCAAAGGTGCGGGAAGCGGCAACCGGTTCCAGCAGAATATCGTGCTGTGCGAGCACCGCTTGCGTGGCTTGCCCGGGCAACGGGTTGGTTTGTCATTCGGCGGCGGTGGAACCGGCACGCCTTTTTGCCGTGACCGCCGTTGTATTACCGAGCATGATGGCGGCATTATCGAAAACAACCTGATTGCCTTTTGCTCGGATGACGGCATTTACCTGAATCGGGCTTCCACTGCCCGCGTCGCACATAACACACTGCTCGACACTGCAGGGATCACGGTGCGCTTTGCCGTAAGCAGCGCTGATATCGAGGGTAACCTGGTAGACGGCATCATCCGCAGCCGCGACGATGGCGTTGCACGTGCCACGGACAATCTTGCCGGCAGCATGGTCTTGAGCTATCTGGGATTGCATCCGGTTCGTGACCTGTTTCAGCAGACGCAGTTTCTGGATCTGGCGTGGCGCAAAAAGCCGCCCGTCCGAAATGCCGGGTCCTTAGCGCCGGGTGTCGACCTGTGCAATGAAAAAAGACCCTCGTTGACGGCATATGGCGCATTCGCGGATTTTGCCGCCTGCCTGAAAGGACGAGGCGCGGTGCAGGATGACAGTGCGGAACAGGCATTGCCATTCGTCGCTACGCGATCCTGAACCAGGAGTCTTGAATTCAAAGTTCTGGATTCACCCAGAATTGTCCACATGAATAGTGAACAAGCTTGTGGATAAGCTTAGGAGATATTTCCTAAGTAAATGATTTTATGAGTTATTTTCATGCTGGCAAAAAATCGGGCAGATGAACCTAAAGGCAGCGCCATTCGCCTGATGCTGTCGGCCGGCTCCAGGACTTTAGCGCACTCTTTCTATCAGCAGGCGGGTTTGCAATTCGCTTAATGCTTCACATACCTGATTCCAGGATTGCCGTAATTCTTTCAAGGATTCCGCCATCATTTCGAAGGCCATGCCGGCTGCCTGCTCGGGCGTTCCTGCTGAGGCGCGCGTTGCATCGATCCGCGCTACGAGTCTTTCCAGGCCGGGGCGCTGCACGGCAGGCGCCGCATTGATGGCATCACGCAGCAAGTGGCGGCGGAGCGCTTCAAAAGCCTCGCGGTCATGCTGATGCAGTTGTACCAGCATATCAAAGTCAGGAATTGCTGATTCGGATAAGTAGGACGGCATAACAGGCCTCGGGCAATCATTCATGATGAAGACCTAGACAATAAATTGTCGTATGCCTGGCCTGTTATGTTCGGTCAATTGCTGCGTTGGCTGGAACTGTCGCTGCGCAAATGGCGTGCAAATGCTGCAACGATGACTCAGGGTGACAGCTTATCTGTGCAATAAGTT
>Ga0366780_1140_pt1 | contig 10295 bp, 7 predicted proteins | sample BONcelN113001E11_FD_207073 | JGI IMG/M metagenome (GOLD analysis project Ga0366780, IMG submission 207073) | Enriched cells from coal bed in the Powder River Basin, Montana, United States - BONCAT cells N11 rep2 HSBNCT.N11.300.1.E11 ...
GATGGAGCAAGCCGAGCATCTGCACGAGGCGCAACGCATTGGAAAAATCGGCAGTTGGGAAATGGAATTGCCGTCAATGAGCCTGCTTCTTTCGGAGGAAACGTTCCGTATATTCGGCGTCAGTTTCACATCCGAACCGGTGCCTTTTTTAAAGTTCATGTCATCGGTGCATCGGGATGACCGGCGCGACCTCGAAATCGCTCTTGACAGTGCACTCAACGGCAGTGCGCCTCTGGACCTCATCCACCGCATCGTTCGCCCGAAAGGAGAGGTGCGTCATGTGCACCAGCGGGGCGAGTTAGCGACACGGTCAAATGGCCAAAAAATACTGGCCGGAACCGTCCAGGATGTGACCGACCAGGTCGCTGCGGAAAACCGCATCCGAGACCTTGCCTTCTTTGATGCGCTTACCGGGCTGCCAAATCGACGCGCCATTCTCGACAGGATCGAAAAGATGGTCGGCATGCGACAGCGCATGCCGTATGACGCTGCAGTCTTGTTCATCGACCTTGATAACTTCAAGTCCCTCAACGATACCTTTGGGCATGACAAAGGCGATCTGTTATTGAAAGAAGTCGCGCACCGGCTCCAGTCTTGCCTCAGGAACTACGATAGTGTCGGACGTTTCGGTGGCGATGAGTTTGTGGTGCTGCTCGATCGCATTGGTGACGATCACATGGTCGATGCGAGTCATGCCTTTCATGTGGCGCAAAAAATTCTCGCGGCAATACGCCCGCCGTTCGATCTGGATGGCCTGCAGCATCGGACAACACCGAGCATTGGCATTGCACTGATTGACGGCGAAATCTTAACGACAGCAGAACTGCTCAAACGCGCCGACCTGGCGATGTATAAGGCGAAGGCGGAAGGGCGCGACACGATACGGTTTTACAGCGCCGAACTCCAGAGCGCGGTCGCCGAAAAAGCCAAACTCGAGGCGGACATGCGGAAAGCTTCTGAGCACAAGGAGTTTTACCTCCATTATCAACCCCAGATCAACGTGAGTGGACAGATAACCGGCGTGGAGGCATTACTTCGCTGGGATTCGCCCAAAAGCGATACGGTATCGATGTCACAGTTTATTCTGCTCGCTGAAGATGTCGGACTCATTATGCCGATCGGTGCGTGGGTTCTCGAAGAAGCGTGCAGGCAGATTGCACAATGGTCAGTCGTGCCTGTGTTGAAAGACCTTTCGATGTCTGTGAATGTCAGCGTACGGCAGTTTCACCATCCCGATTTTGTCAGCCAGGTGACGGGTGCCCTGTTGCAGACTGGCGCCAATCCAAATCAATTGAAGCTTGAAATTACTGAAAGCATCCTGATCAAGGACTATGAAGATACCAGGAAAAAAATGATGGCCTTGAAGTCGCTTGGTATTCGTTTTTCTCTGGATGATTTCGGCACAGGCTGTTCATCGCTGTCGTATCTCAAACGACTTCCCATTGATCAGCTAAAAATTGACCAATCCTTTGTCCAGCATATCCTTAGGGATAAAAACGATGCAACCATTACCCGCTCGATTATTTTTTTGTCGCGAAACCTCGGCCTGGACGTCATTGCGGAAGGAGTCGAAACGGAAGATCAGCGGCAGTTTCTTATCGATGAAGGCTGCGTTGATTTTCAGGGATTTTTATACCATCCGGCGCTTGCCGCCAGCGAGATCGCGGTTTGTGTAGGGAGGAATGAGTAAGTTTTCTATGAGAAACAAAAAACCCGCGTAATCACTGGGATTGACGCGGGTTTCATGGATGTTTTTGGACTTCTCGAAACATCATTCTGGCGGAGAGAGGGAAAAGCCTGCGGCCCGGCGCGCCGCTGCGCGTCACACCGCCCCGCAGATTCTCCCGGCTTTTGCGCCGACAGGCGCAAAAGCTTCGAATCCCCCGCGTGCGCATGCGCACTTCTCTCCGATAAAACAAAAAGCCCCGCAAGTGCGGGGCTTTCTATTCTGGCGGAGAGAGGGGGATTCGAACCCCCGATAGGCTATGAACCTATACACGCTTTCCAGGCGTGCGACTTAAACCACTCATCCATCTCTCCTGGATTCGGGTGCGCATGGCGCGAAGCCGCAGATTATAACAAATAATTCCGCTACCACATGACATATTGCAGGGAAAATACCTGGTGTTGCCAATCTGGCACGTTTCATGCCGGGGTGATTACCACACGGTACGCCCCGCCCAGCAGGTTCGAATGCCCTTCCACCAGCAGCGAATGATTGGTGCGGTCGTAATCGTAGGCATGCAGCGGCGGTGAAAACAGCAGCGGTGGAAAACCCGGCAATAGTGACTCCGGCGCCTTTTGCAGCGAAACCTGACCCTGACCTTCGCCATGCTTGCGGATGCGTACCACAGTGGAATGGCTGTGATGAATTTGCTCGGAATGGTATTCCACCTTTGCCAAAAAAGTGGAGTTGCCAGAATAGTCGACCAGGAAGCTCGGCTGGTCACGCCAGTGTTCGGTAAAGTCGTCGAGCGCGTGCATGAGTCTCATCTCTATAGGTAATTGAACGTTTTCTATTTGGCAATTACAAGCCAAATTGGCTCCTATGTGTATCCCATGAATATGGGATCTTTCTCTAAATAAATGCTTTCTACGACTTAATCACAATAAAAACTTGCTTTATGGAAATTACCGTACAAAATGAAAGTGCGAGTAGACCTAACGCAAAACAATTAACCGGTCATCGCCTCGCGGAAGGAGGCGCGTATGGATACGTGCATTTACTTCAAGCCAAGCCGGCTGGTAATGTGGATGGCGCTGGCACTGGCGGCATCAGCGCAGGCCGAGGAAGCAGGCGTGCTGGGACGCGGGTTCATTTTGCCGCCTGCCATGTCGTTTGGCCTGGCATTCGATGGACTGGCTCGCGCCGCGCCGCCTGACCGGCAAGTGCAAATGCAGCAGTTTTCGCTGGCTCCCGATGCTGCGCATGCAGGAATCTCGCGTGAACTGGGCGGCGTTCGCATCAAGTTCGGCATCCTCGCCAAGGGGTTCAACCATGGTATGGCAGCCCGCGCTTTCGATCCGGATGCCTTGTCGCCGGCCCTGATGACGGTGCAGCCCAGGATCGACGCGCGCGTGCTGGAGTTTTCCCATTCGTTCGACCATGCGGCACTGTCGTTTTCCCTCATGCGCAGCAAGGAAGGCAACCCCTGGCCTGGCGTCTGGCGCAGCGTCACCGCATTCGGCCTGGGTGCGCCGACCAGTTCGGCGCAATTGACCGGCGTCTGGCTGATCGCGCCGAAAATCGCTCTGGCGGCGCAGGCTTCCTATGGCCGCACGCCGCTGGGCCGCATCAGCGGCGACGGTATCGTGCGCAGCAATGCCTATTCACTCGGGGTGGTGGCCGCTGACCGTTACCGTACCGGATACCGCCTGACTTTCGCCATCTCGCGGCCGATCCGCGCCTATGCCTGGACAATGTCCGGAGTCGGGCTTGTCGATGGCGATGGCAGCATGTTGCGGCCGGTGGCGCCGAGTGGCCGGGAATTGCTGGCAGAAATGAATTACGTCGCGCCGGCAGGAAAAAGCGCGTATCTCGGATGGGGGGTGTCCTTGCGCCATCATCCCAACAACGACGCCACGGCACCGCTGGAAAAACTTGCTGCGGTGCGTTACGTACAACGCTTTTGAGCGTGGCGCTTCGTATATCATGTCCGCTTATCTTAATGGCAGGCGGGCGTGCCGCCATGCCTGGAGCGGACCATGGCCTTGCAACTAACGACTTTTAATAGCGCCGACGAAAGCGCGCAGGCATTAGCTGAGCAGGTAAGTGAGGACTTGCAGCGGGCGCTTGGAGCGGCCTCGGGCGGGGAGAGCGGGCGAGCCCTGCTGCTGGTGTCCGGCGGCCGCAGCCCCCTGCCATTTTTTGCCGCGCTGTCGCGCCAGCCCTTGCCCTGGGAGCATATCGATGTCTCGCTCGTCGATGAGCGTAGCGTGCCGCCAACTCATCCGGATTCGAATGCCGCTCTGGTCAGGGAGCACTTGCTGCAGGGACCGGCCAACGCGGCGCGCCTGGTGCCGCTCATGGCTTCGGTGGCGGCGGCGACCGATCCCTGGCTGTGGGCACGGCGATCCGCGCAAGTCGCCAATGCCAACCCGGCCCTGGCGCAGCCGGCAGTGATCGTGCTGGGCCTGGGCACCGATGGGCATACCGCATCGCTGTTTCCCGATTCGCCGCAATGGCCCGATGCCAGCACCACCAACCGGCGCTATGTGGCCTTGCAGCCCGGTCAGGCGCCGCATGCACGCGTATCGCTGTCGCTCAAGGCGCTGTCTGCGCAAAAGCGTTGCTATGTGTGGTCGGGCGGCGCCGACAAGCTGGACGTGATCATGCGCGCGCGGGCCCTGGCTGCGGCAGTCGAGGATGGCACGGTCGATGCCGCCGCCCTGGATGGCGCCGGGCCGTTTGCCCGTCTGGTGGCCGATCCCGATGTCATGCTGCAGGTTTTCCACAGCAAGTATTAGGGAGTATTAAGGCCAGCCGCAGTGCTCAGCGTGCCGGCGGCCGCGTGCGGGCAAAGCGTTTCCACAGCTTGAGCAATTCGACTTGCTCCAGTTGCGGCGCTGCGCCGAGATAGCCGCGCGCCAGGCCTGCGGCGCCGGCCAGCCTGGTATCGGCGGCGGCAGTCTCTTGCAGTTTTCCCAGCAAACCATCGGCCACCGCCGCATCATTGAGCCAGCCGAGCGCATCCTGCAGCTCGGTGAGCGCCGCCACAAACGGCTTGATGCGCTTGCGCGGATAGAGCGACTGGAAAAATTCGCTGGCGTAGCGGGTCTTCTTGGCGGCGATGCGCAAGCGGTGCCGTGCCTCTGCATCGGCATGCGCCAGCCGCCGTCCCCGCCGCAGCAGGGCGGCCCGGTCGCGTGCCAGCACCTTGCGTGAGAACCGCACCAGCGGCGCCTGCAGCTGTTTTTGCCTGCGCCGCGGGCTGGCGACGCGCCAGCGCTTGCCTGTCAGCCAGGCGCCCAGGCCCAGTGCCAGCCTCGCAAAGCGTACCGAGGCGACCGCTTCTGCCGCCTGCCGGTGGCTGTCGTGCACAGCGTTTTCGCCGGCCTGCAGCAGCGGCGCAAGAGCCGGCGCCTGTTCCGGCAAGGCCGCCGTGATGCGCGGCAGGGTCGAGCCCACCAGCACTTCCCAGTCGCGCGCCTGGCCGAGTTGGTCCGCCAGCCAGGACAATTCCGCCCGCAGGGGTGATGGGCACGGCGCGAGCTTGCCGAATAATTTGAGCGCGGAGCGCAGCCGGCGCAGACCGACCCGCATCTGGTGAATGCCTTCGGGATCGCGCCCATCCAGCACGGCGGCTTCATTGCCCTGAACCTGCGCCACGCAATTGGCGAGGATGACGCGCAAGCCTTCTTCCACGGTCAGCTCGCGCGCCAGGTGGACGGGTTTGGCGCGCAGGGCGGCCGGGATCTGCGGCTGAAACATGCCGTAGCCACGCGCCGCCTTGCTGCTGTTGGCCAGGCGCAGCGGGATGTGCTCCATCAATTGCAGCGCAAAGTCGAACAAGTGCTCCGGCGCCCCGGACTTGAGCTCCAGTTCGAGTTCGCAGACTGCCGACGTCTGATCACGGCATGCGATGCTGCCCTCATCCAGCGCGCATTCGACCTGATCGCCCTGCGGCAGCCGCAAGTCCCAGATCGTGCGCCGGATCGTCGTGGTGAACGCTTTTTCCAGGCGCGCATCCAGTCCGGGTTCGCGCAGCAATTTGCCCCAGGCGCTGTGGGGATTGACCAGCTTGCGCAAGGCATCGAGTTCCGGCTGCGGGCCGGCCACGCGTGATTCCCACTCATAGCGGCTGTGCAGCCCGCTGGCGACGCTACCGCCGCCTTTCAGGGTCTGGATCCAGGCATCGTCCACTTCGCGCACGCGCAAGCCGGCGTCGCTGCTGCGGATCGCCATCTCGGGCGTATCGAAATAGATATCGGCCATGTGCACGGTGCGCGGCGCGGCAGCAGCGTATTTCTGTAGCAGCGGCAATGTACGCAGGGAGTCGGCATGGCTCGCCTCGACCGACAGCTTGAGTTCGACTTCCATGGATTGTCTCGCAGAACAAGGTTCATCATGCGCAAGCTTCGCGCATGCCGGAAGAATGGTCTACATTATATGAGATGGTGAGATGACATAAGGGCATAAGGAGCTCGCCGGCATGAAGATCTTGACGTGGAATATACAGTGGGGCCGCGGCGCGGATGGCCGGGTGGATCTGGCGCGGATTGCCGCCCATGTGCGGCGGCTGGGCGAACCGGATGTGATCTGCCTGCAGGAAGTGTCGTCAGGCTATGCTGAACTGGAAGGCAATGATGGCACCGATCAGTTTGCCGAAATCGAACGGCTGTTTCCCGAGTACGCGGCTTTTTCAGGGTTCGCCATGGATAGCGCTGGCCCGCAAAGGCAACGCAAGCGCTTTGGCAACATGCTGCTGTCGCGCCTGCCGGTGCGCCGGGTGTTTCGTCACCTGCTGCCGTGGCCGAGCGACCCCACGGTGTTGAGCATGCAGCGCCTGGCGCTGGAAGCGACGATCGAGTCGCCGTTCGGCTTGCTGCGCGTAACCACGACCCACCTTGAATATTATTCGATGATGCAACGGGCGGCGCAAATCGCACGTCTGCGCGAATTGCATGCTGAAGCGGTCATGCAAGCGCGCGATCCCGGGCCGGGGAAGGACAAGGATGGGCCGTTTGCCGGGGCGGGAAGGGCAGCGTCGGCGATTTTGTGCGGCGACTGCAACTTCCTGCCCGAATCGGCCAGCCGCGTGCAGATGCTGCAGTTTATCGATGTGACGACACCGGCGTACCGCGATGCCTGGGATGTGCTGCACCAGGGAACAGCGCATGCGCCCACGGTCGGCCTGTATGACAAGAAGCAGTGGCCGGGTGAACCGTTTACCTTCGATTACTTCTTTGTCAGCGAAGACTTGCTGCCACGATTGCGTGCAATCGCGGTCGATACGCTCAGCGATGCCTCTGACCACCAGCCACTGATGCTTGAACTGGTCTGACAAGCCATGCCGGCATGGGTTGCCGGCAGTGCGAGCTTGCGTTGCGTGCGGCTATCCGTGCCGTGCGCTATCCGTGTGTAACGCCGGCGCACGCTACCTGGATATCCACCCGGTTGGTCGGGTAGGTTTTGCGCAAAGCAAACGTGGCCGACTTGCCGGGGGCAACGATCGTGCTTTGGGTTTCCGTGAAAATGGGCTCGTGGGTGAACTTGGTCTGGCAACGTGCATATTCGGCCGAATTGTTTTGCAGGCCAACCGCCGTCACGTAGTGACGCGTCGTATTCACCGCAATATTCAGATTGCCCGTATCTACGCTGGTTTTACCAATATAACTATCTCCCCACTGGGCCAGCGCAGCGCCCGAGGCCAGTAGTGAAAGGGAGAAAAGGGCGGATATCGTTTTCATCGCAACCATCCTTGTCGATGTGAGGGCTACCATCCAGTGATCCTGTCTACCCCGCAGAGTTCGCGCTATCTGGTAAAAAAGTCCATTAAATACTTTGTTAAAAGCCCCGTTAAAAGCTCCGTTAAAAAGCCATTATTGCGCCGCAAAATACTTTGCGGTTTTTAACCATTGGCTGGCCGTTCGGCCACTCGTCAATATTTCCTTTGAGAAATATACTGCGAAGAAAAAGAAACGGAGACCGACGTGGAGATGGAAAACCGCTTGCTTTCGCGGCAGGTAGACTTGCTGTATCAGCAAGCGAAAGGTGCTGCACTGGCTTCGGGGTTGACCGCGGTGCTGGTTGCGGCTGCCGTTTTCTCTATCGTGCCTGCATGGTTGCTGCTGAGCTGGCTGACGCTGACTGTTGGCGCAGCCATTTTTCTTTTTCTTTTGCATGGATGGCGCAGGCATGCGGCCAGCGGCGGCAACCAGTCTGCGCGTTGTGTCGATGTCTTTTCCATGGCCGCTGCCGGCGCGGGGTTATGCTGGGGATTGTGTCCAGTCCTGTTCGCGCCGTATGTGCCTTTTGAATTCAGGCTGGTGCTCGCTGTCCTGGCGCTCGGCATCAGCGCCGCCGCGCTGCCGATGTTTTCGGTCGTGCCGCAGGTGTACCGGATATTCGTGGCGTGCGTCGTCATTCCTTTGCTGGTCTGGGGTCTGCTGGCCGGCACGCCAGCCAGCCGCGAGCTGACCGTGATGGCGGCGGTATTCCTGATATTGATGCTGGTGACTGCCAACCGCCTGGCGCATACCGTGCGAGCCGCCCTGCGCGTGCAATTCGATAATGAGGAACTGATCGCTTCATTGCAGGAAGAAGTGACTATCCGCCAGGCGACCGAACAGGCGGCGCTGCAATCGACCGCCACCGCGCGTGCCAGCCAGGCCCGCTTCGAGCAGCTGGCCTCGGTGGCCAGCGAAGGGCTGGTATTCCATGAGAATGGCGTCATCATCAATGCCAATCATGCCTTCGCCCGCATGGTGGGAGTCACCGTCGATGCCCTGGTGGGGCGCTCGCCGCTCGACTTCGTGATTCCTGCGCACCGCGCCCGCCTGGTAGAGATGCTGCATTCGCATCGCGAGGAGTCATACGAAATTACACTGGCCGATGCCGCCGGGCGCGAAGTGCCGCTGATCGTGCAATCGCGCGATTTTGATTACGAAGGCCGCCGCGTGCGGCTGGCTGCGCTGCGTGATGTCAGCGACCAGCGCGCAGCCGAAGACAAGGTGCGTCACCTGGTGCACCACGATGGCCTGACCGGCCTGCCTAACCGCAGCAAGCTGGTGGAAAGCCTGCGCCAGTCAGTGTCGCTGGCGCGGCGCCAGAAATTCAAGCTGGGCTTGCTGATGTTCGACCTGGATCGCTTCAAGGGCGTCAACGACAGTCTCGGCCATGCCGCCGGAGATGCCCTGATCTGTGCCGTCGCCGAGCGCTTGAAGCAAAACCTGCGCACCGAGGATTTCATCGCCCGCCCGGGGAGCGACGAATTCCTGGTCGTGCTGCCGTATGTAAAGGATTCGCAAGACCTGGCGCGCGCGGCGCTCAAGCTGCAGCGCTGCTTCGAGCTGCCGTTCATCATCGAACAGCAGGAGCTGTACCTGACCCCCAGCATCGGCATCGGCACTTTCCCGGACGATGGCGACACGCCCGAGCAGCTGATCCTGCGCGCCGAAACCGCGATGTACCAGGCCAAGAAAGCCGGCGGCAACGGCTTTGCCTTTTATGCTGCCGAAATGAGCGCGCTGGCGCGCGAAAACCTGAACCTGGAAAACCAGTTGCGCCACGCCGTCGACAATGGCGAATTCATGCTGCACTACCAGCCGCAGCACGATTTGCAGACCAATGCCATTGTCGGCGTCGAAGCGCTGATCCGCTGGAACCGCCCCGGCCACGGCATGGTCGCGCCGCTGAAATTCATCCCGGTGGCGGAAATGTCCGGCCTGATCGTGCCTATCGGCGAATGGGTGATGCATGAAGCCTGCCGGCAGGCGCAGGACTGGCAAAAGCGCGGCGCCGATCCGATCGGCGTGGCGGTGAATGTCTCGGCGCGCCAGTTCAAGGACCCCGACTTCATCACCAAGATTGCCGGCGTGCCGGAAGCGGCCGGCGCAGTGGCCGGTGTGCCGGCTGCCTGTGCCGCAGGTTCAGCCGGGGCTGCAGGAGCTTCCGGGGCGGCTTCCTTCTGGAACTCCTTGGCGGCCTGCTTGGCCGGCTCGCGGTTGCCGTACAGCGACTTGTTCAGGTCCGGCATCTGCGCGCCTTCACCCCCGGCATCCTTGTTCGGCTTGAAGCCGCGATCGACGAAAGGGATCGGGGTCTTGTTGATGGTGACTGCCACGCCGACGGCAATCCCCAGGCCGATGATCAGCCCGAGGATAAGCCCGAGAAAAGTGCCGCCGGCCTGCTTGTGCCTGTAATTCATTGTGCTCCTGCCGCTTCCAAAAAAATCAGTTACATCCTTGACGGCGCCGATACACCGATCAGCGCCAGGCCATTGCGCAACACCTGGCGGGTCGCCCGCAACAGAGCCAGCCGCGCCATGCGGACAGCCTCGTCATCGACCAGCACCCGTTCGGCGTTGTAATAGCTGTGCAACTCGCCGGCCAGGTCACGCAGGTAGAACGCTACCTGATGCGGCCCCAGTTCGTCGAGCGCTTTTTGCAGCATGTCCGGGTATTCCGCCAAGCGCGCCAGCAGCGCGGCCTCGCGCGGTGAAGTCAGTGGCGAAAGATCCACACCGGCCAGCCCCGATTCATCGCCGCCCCACTGGTTGAACACCGAGCAGATGCGCGCATGGGCGTACTGCACGTAGTACACCGGGTTTTCGTCGGACTGCGCCAAGGCGAGG
>Ga0366780_1141_pt1 | contig 10254 bp, 6 predicted proteins | sample BONcelN113001E11_FD_207073 | JGI IMG/M metagenome (GOLD analysis project Ga0366780, IMG submission 207073) | Enriched cells from coal bed in the Powder River Basin, Montana, United States - BONCAT cells N11 rep2 HSBNCT.N11.300.1.E11 ...
AAGCATGGCCGCGACGAGCGCTATCTGAAGGACGATATCGAGGAAGCGGCGTACATGATGCAGATTGCCCTGCATGATGCCGCCCTGGTGCCGCGCGAAGGCGCAGAAGCCATCACTGGCAGCGCGCTGGAAGAGATCGTGCGCCAGTACCAGACTTCCAACAGCATCGTGCTGCGCCTGGCACGCACCATGGATGAAGCGGCACTGATCGCCATTGCTACCGGCGTCAAGCTCCAGCTCGACACCCTGGAAGGCGCCGAGGAATCGGCCCGCACGCTGCTCAAGACGATCAATGATCCGACTGTGGAAGTGACGGTCAAATCAGATGAGCTGTCCGAGAAGCACCAGTTGCGCATCCAGCGCCGCCAGCACGGCAATCTGAAGATCAGCGTGATGGATGCCGATTTCATTACCGGTCCGGATTACGCCATCCTGACCAATGCGGCAGCGACCTTCCAGGGCCTGATCGGCCCGGGCGCACTGGTGCGCCGCGGCACGGGCGAGAAGACCAAGGAGATTGCGATTTCCAGCTTCCGCCAGGCGATGGACTGGCTGCGCGATGAAGCCGAGCGCGGCGTGTCGAAGCAGCGCTATAAGGGTCTGGGCGAGATGAATCCGGGACAGCTGTGGGAAACCACGATGGACCCGGCAGTGCGCCGCTTGCTGCGGGTGCAAATTGAAGATGCGATTGCCGCCGACCAGATCTTTACCACCCTCATGGGCGACGATGTGGAACCGCGCCGGGCTTTCATCGAGAGTAATGCGCTGCAGGCGGGGAATATCGACGTTTGATCGTGCAGGATCCCGTTTGAGTTTAGATTTTTCCCGGAAAATTTAGATTTCATAAAAAGGCTGCTTTTAAAGCAGCCTTTTTAATTGCGATTTGCTGAACTACCCAAGCACCACTGGCAAATGTCCGTGCCCGCAAAAACATGCCGCCCATCCTCCCGCCTTGAAATCAGATCGGTCACACCAAGTCGCCATGGGATAGTAATCATCACCCATCACTTGCTGTGTGCATTAGCCGGCTTGCGTGATTTCGCCCTGAGTTGGAGGAGTTGGAAAGTTGAAATTCACTCCGCAACCATTGGCTATGGCGCTCTGGGCGCCCTGCCTAAAGTTTTCCGATGGCAGCGTGTTGCCAATTTTTGGTATCCACCCGCGTGATCGGCCAGCCCTGTAGATGTCGTTGCGCCGTCGTACACGGCGACGGAATAAATCGCGCCTTGGGATACCTTGCAGTGATCGTCACTTCTTTCAACAACCTCGGGGAAATTTACAAGGCCACACAGCGGGTAAATACGGTGCAATCGAGGTCGGGCTGTCTACCGGGTGCGCATAAGCTGGTTAACTGCAGTCACACAGCAGGTCAATGTGCACCTTCCCATTTCAGTCAGCGGCTTGCCGACCGTGCAGCCCCATCAAGAACGATCGTGACCGGATTCACAAGCAGATGGGGATCCGGGCCGCGCGCCGTTCCCGGCACGACGTAGTTCCGCTGAATAATCTTGATTGTCGCGCCGCGGGGAATCATATCCTCGGTGATTGCGAGGCAATCGGGCAGCCCGGTACAGTCGCGCGCAAAGTAATGCACGTAGAGTTTTTCGGTATTGCGCACCGCCCCGGAGAATCCGGCAGCGCTTCCCTGCAGGACTTTGTCCGATACGTTCGCGACACCCTTGAGGACGTCCATCCAGTTGACCGACAAGCCTACGTAAGTCGCGTTGCCCGTCGCCGTGCCCAGTGTCCCGGCCACCGCAATGACCTTGCCGTCATCGACGCTCACAGCAGGACTGACTTGATAGTCGGTGTCCTGAGTGTCGCCCAGGCAGTTCATGGGTCGGGGAAGACAATGCTGGCCGATGAGATCCACGGAAAGCTGCAGGCTTTGGAACTGCCCGACGGTGGCGGAGGGTTGTCCCCACTGCTGCTTGACCGCTGCAGCCAACGCCGTGAGGTCGCCTTCGAGCCCGAGTTCTGAGTGGCCGGTCTTCGGGTCGTAGGCCGGCGTTGGCCACGGCTCGGTCGCATTGGCATTCTTGTCCCTTACCCGCAGCACGGCAAGCGGGAGCTGCTGCCGCCATTGAGCGCCGGCCTGCTCATCCTCCGGCTGCGCATAGCGGATGATGGTGATGAAATCGTCGGCCTCGGCGCCGAGCCCGACCCGTGCGAGTTCAGGAGACACTGGCTCAGTGAATACCTGGCTGGGATCGGAAACGCGCGCATGCACGAGCGCATCGGTCATTTCCCGCGCCATGGCGGCATCCGGCGAGATAACGAAAGAGCGTTGCTGGTTGAACGCTGCGCCTGACTGGCGCTCAATGACGACGTTATTGTTGCTGTTGCCGATACTCGCGAACATCGTTAAGCGGGAAGGATTCTTTGGCAACGCGCTGAAGAGTATGCGGTGCAATACCGGATCGGCCAAGGTGTTCTGGTAAACAGGATCTGACGTGTTGATTTTGGCTGCACGCGTGAATACGTAGGTCTGCAGTCCGAAATATTTACCAGGTGGAGGAAGCAATCCAAAAACGAGCACGGCTTCCCGCTTGTCGAAGCGGTAGGTTGCCCATGCATCATTCGGTAACGGCCCTATCAGATTCCGCAAGGATTCGTCCACGAATTCGTCCGGCCACAAGGGCACGCCGGCGATGGCATAGGGTGCCGCGGGGTTGTCCCCGAGGCAGTTCCCGATCACGGCGATGGTGTACTGGCAATCATCGATGGTGAACAGCTTAAAGGAGCCGCGCGCGACTTCGTAGCCCCTGGCCTTGAGCTCGGCCTCAAGGCGATACGCCTTATACTCGACCTCAAGGCGATGCAGCTTATTCCCAAGTGTCTCAGCTTGGCGGTCGAGTCTCTCGGTAAATGACTGGCGGCTCTTGTCCGAATCGTTGTCCCTGGCGTGCAACAGCGGTGCCGATGCCATCATCACGGCGAGCGCAAACCACAGCGTACGGAAATTCATAAGTCCTCCTACCCACGATGGCGGCCATTCCTAGCCTGATTGGCAAAGGCCAGCCTGCTGAAAACACAAAAAAGCTTGCGTTTCAATACCGCCTAAATCAACAAACTTAGTTTAGGTTGAGATCGTGAAGGCGTTTGGCCGTATCCAATCTATTTAAAGTAGATCAAAGCGAAGAGACATTTTGATAGGGCGCAGTTCTGCCGACGTGCCAGAACGGCAGCATGAAATGTGGAAAATATTCTACGCTTGCAGCAAGGCATTGGTAAATTTCTCGGCAACCTGATATTGCCAATTTAGCGTGTCGGAGGGCTCCTTACGAAGCCCTTTTCTTTTTACGACAGTGAATCGCTCCGCAGCTGGGCCGCCTGTGGCGATGCTGTTGCCCAGACCATCACGAAATCGAAATCGTCCGCTGATAACGTTTACTTATCAAGCGCATGACAATCTGCTAATATATTAACGGTTAGTGATGTCGCAATAACGGAAAGTCACTCCAACCCGTCTGGAATGAGACGCCAGACGGCCGTTCAGCCTGACCATAAAACGAGCCATGAATAAAATATTCAATACTGCTGCGCTTGTTACCCTGTTCTCGCCCATGGCGATCGCCATGGGCGAGACGGTCCTGGGCGTGCCATTTGGTGAAAAGCTCAGCGTGGCGCAATGCCCCGTTAATACGGATGATGCGGAAAGTCCATGCTGGGTTGGCAAACCGTTTATCGCCAAAGATGGTACGAGGACCGGTTATGTCCATCTTCCTTTTCCCGACAGACGTCCTGCCTGGGCTGCATACGGCTTGTTTCAGCTGCACATCGACAAGGCCGATCGCGTCCAGGAGGTAAAGGCCAATATATTCAAGGCCTCGGCACGACTGCAAATTGCTGAATCGATTTCGGCACGATTCGGCACGCCAAAGGAAATCCAGCTCAACAAGCCGGACGCTGGCTGGGCAAGCTGGAAAACCGACTCGGCTTATATCGAAATGCGTTGCACCAGCGAGTGCTGGGTAGAGTTCCGGACACCTTCAGCGCAAGCAAGGCATGAACTGGAATTGGCACAACGCGCCAAAATCGATCGTGCCCGACCGGTATCGCCTTGACTCGCTTAGCTTTCCTCAGCCGCGCGTAAATCCCGACGCATGATCTTGCCGGTGACGGTCGATGGGAGCGCATCCATAAAAGCGATTTCGCGCGGATATTCATGCGCAGCCAGGCGTTGCCGCACAAAGTCCTGGATTTCCGCCACCAATTGTTCGGTAGGCTTGAAGTTATCTGCCAGGACGATAAACGCTTTGACGATCTCCGTGCGCTGCGGATCCTTTTTGCCAATCACCGCCGCCATGCGGACGGCCGGATGCTTCAGCAGGCATTCCTCGATCGGACCGGGGCCGATGCGGTAACCGGCGCTGGTGATGACATCATCGTCGCGGCCGACATAGCGGACATAGCCATCGCCATCAATTTCACCCAAGTCGCCCGTCAGCAGATAATCGCCGGCGAACTTTTCTACGGTTGCCGATGGATTGTTCCAGTAACCGAGGAACATCACCGGGTCTGGTGACTTGATCGCGATATTGCCGGTGACACCGGCAGCCACTGGCACACCTTGATTATCGACTACCTTAACATCATGGCCCGGAACGGCGCGCCCGATCGTGCCCGACCTTCGCGGATATAACACTGCGCAGCCTGAGACAACCACGTTGCACTCGGTCTGGCCATAGAATTCATTGATCGTGACGCCAAGCGCTTTTTGTCCCCAGGCGATCAGCTCGTCGCCGAGCGATTCGCCGCCGCTGGCTACCGAGCGCAATGTGAAATTCCACTGTTGCTTAGGATCGGCGACTGCGCGCAGCATTTTCAGTGCGGTCGGAGGAAAGAAGATATTGCGCACCTGATGTCTAGCGAGCAGTTCAAACACGGCGTCTGGCTCGAACTTTTCAAACCGGCGCGCCAGCACCGGCACGCCGTGGTAAAGCGATGGCAATAGCACGTCGAGCAAGCCGCCGATCCATGCCCAGTCCGCCGGCGTCCACATGAGGTCGCCCTCTTGCGGGAAAAAATCATGAGAGATCTCGACACCGGGAAGATGCCCTAGCAGCACGCGATGAGCATGGAGAGCGCCTTTCGGCTTGCCGGTAGTGCCCGAAGTGTAAATGATCACTGCCGGATCGTCGGCCAAGGTATCCACGGGCGTCAACGTATCCGGCTGACCCTCAAGGCTATCCCATAACGATACGCAGCCCGATGGATAGCCGCCGGCTTGCCGTTCGATGCAATAGATCGAGCGCAGGGCCGGCAATTCGGCACGGATGCCGGCTATCTTGCGGGCGCCATCGATATCGGTGACCAGCGCGGCAGCACCGCTGTCGCTCAAGCGAAATTGCAGCGCATCGGGGCCAAACAGATAAAACAGCGGCAAGGCGATCGCGCCAATCTTGTAGGCGGCCAGATGGGCAATCACCGCTTCCACGCATTGCGGCATAAAGATGCCAATGCGGTCGCCCCGCTGGATGCCGCTCCGGCGCCAATGGTTGGCAAGCTGACTGGACAGCGCCTTCAGCTGGTCAAAGCTGTAGGTGGTTACCTGGCTGTCACGGTCTTCCACAATAATGGCGCGGCGCCCGGAACCATCAGCCCACCGGTCGCAGGCAGCAACACCGATATTGAATCGCTCCGGGATCTCCCAGCGGAAGTTGGCTTGCAGTGCTTCATAGGTGGCTTCCCTCTTAAGCATGGTTGTCTCCTCATGTTCTGGGCATGGACGATTAGTTGGCTTTTCCTTGGGTTTCGTTTGGCTTTCAGCGGCGCTTTGCGCCAATTTACCGGTTTTTGAGCGCGATTCAGAAAGAAGATGAAACCGACTGTAAAAGCATGACTAGCACCGTATTTGCACCCCCGCATTAATGTCGGGGCTCAGTGCTCCAGTATTGGCGCAGATTTCCGATGATGTCATTCGCATTGGATTGATCACCGTCATGTTTGGTGTGATCTCGATATTTGCGGCAAGGGGCATGTGAAAGCCATCAAGATGGCATCATTGATCCGGCGCAGGCGCGCCGCACACTGGGCCTGCCGCTGTCGGCAATGCTCGATCCGCCGATTCCGCAAACCTGCTTCGACGTTTTCCGCATGTGAGGCCATGATGAGCTATACCACCGTAGAAATCGAGCGCCGCTGCACCACAATTGGGACAAGCGTTGCCTGGCTGTGGATGAACCGCGCCGAAGCGCACAATGCTTTCGGTGAAACTCTGATTGCCGAGCTGACTGCTGCCCTGCATGAACTGGAAAACGATGCCAAGGTGCGGGTCATCGTACTGGCCGGTCGCGGCAAAAGTTTTTCCGCCGGCGCCGACCTGAACTGGATGAAGCGCCAAGGCAGCGCATCGATGGAAGACAACCTTGCCGATGCGCGGCGCCTGGCGGAACTGTTCCGCACCCTGGCGGAGTGCGCCAAGCCGACCATCGCGCGCGTGCATGGCGCGGCTATGGGCGGCGGCATGGGCCTGGCGGCCGCCTGCGACATGTGTGTGGCATCCAGCAATGCAAGGTTTGCCACTTCCGAAGTCGGGATCGGCCTCATTCCCGCGGTGATCAGTCCCTATGTGGTGCGCGCGATCGGCGAGCGCCAGGCGTATCGCTATTTCCAGACTGCCGAGCTGATCAGCGCAGCGCGCGCCCGAGAAATCGGCCTGGCGCACGAAGTGGCGGAGCCGGAACGCCTCGATGCACAGGTTGAGGCCATCATCGCATCGCTATTGACGGGTGGGCCGCAGGCTCAGGCAGCGTCAACTGAGCTGATCCGCGCCGTGGCCAACCGCCCGGTCACGGCGGAACTCATTGACGATACTGCGCAACGCATCGCACGCCTGCGGGCCACGCCCGAAGCGAAGGAGGGCTTAACGGCTTTCCTGGAAAAGCGTGCGCCGGCATGGGCAAAAACTGAGAGTGATTGAACATATTTACCGGGTACTGATTGCCAATCGCGGCAAATCATGTCTCGCATCACGACCCTGAACCCCGATTCAGCGCCGGAATGCGGCAGCCTCATCCAGCTCGAGCGGCCGTGCGATGTAGTAGCCTTGCAGCTTGTGCACCCCCAGGTCGGACAGCACCGCCACCTCGGAGCGCGTCTCCACGCCTTCGGCCACGAGTGAAATATCCGTTTCGATGGCAAAGCGGGCAAAGGCGGCAGCCAGCGCGCGGCGCGACCTGTCCGTGTCGATATTGCGCGTCAGGCTCATGTCCAGCTTGATGCGGTCCGGCTGCAGGTTGATGATATGCCGGAAGCTGGCGTAACCCGCGCCGGCATCATCCACGGCCACCTGCAAGCCGCGCTCGCGCAAGGGCTTCATCTGCCTTGCAAGTTCCTCGTAGTGGTCCACGACGGCATGTTCGGTGATTTCGAGCACCACCCGTTCCAGCTCATAATCTTCAAAAATGTCATCCAGCGCGCCCGTGAGGATATGTTCGGGCGACATATTGACCGACACAAAGACATCCGGCGGCAGGCTGGACAAGCCCTCCAAGGCCTTGCTAATGGCGCGTGCTTCGAGCGCGTGGCCAAGCCCTACTTCATGCGCCTGATGGAACCAGCGGTCTGGCGGCTGGAGAGGATCAAGGTGAAAGCGCGACAGCGCCTCGAATCCGACGACATCATTGATCTGCGTATCAAAGATGGGCTGATACAAAATGGCATGCCGGTCGCCCTTCAAGGCATTGCGAATGCGGATTTCCTGCACCGACTGACAGGCAGCGGATCGCTGCTCGTTGCTGACCAGCTGCGCGGCGACGTCGGCAAACACGTGCATCATCGCCAGATCGCGATCGTCCAGCGTCGGGTCGCCTGCATGACTGAAGCAGCAAAAGGTGCCGTATACGCTGCCGTCGTCGAGCCTGATCGGCACGCTGACATGGGCGCCGACCGGCAGCGCTTCGGTAACTGGCAGCGCGGCAGCCACAGGGTTTCTCCGCGCATCTTGCATCAGCTCGGGCAAACGGCCATCGACGACACGCTGGCAATACGACTCTTCGAGCGGTCCGCCCGCTCCCGGCTGCACGGGATTGGTCGGCGTGAGCGGGTCGACTTCGCGGAATATCCGCTGGCCATTCGTAAAACGGGAAATAAAGGCGACGTCCATCCCGAGGTGTTCACGAATGGCACGCAAGAGCTCTCTTAACGATTCGCCGATGGTGTTGCCGGAGACAGCGACACTATCGAGAAGTAATCCAGAAAGTGACATGGTTACATATGAATTAGGTGAATGATGTCAGAGATAAAAGATTTTCAAAGGTTCCACACGAAAGAAAATGTATATTTTTACAACGGCAAGCAAAAATAAAAGCTAATTTCCACACACAAAATTCACATTTTTCTCACCATTTCCTCACCGTAAGTTGTTACGCTACGCCTGAGCCTTGAAGCGGCGCCAAGCACACTTTCCGGAGTAGAAAAACAGTATGTCCTTCACCAAGCCAGTCTTACCTCTTGATAGGGAAAACGCGCGGTTCCAGGTCGTTTTCCGCTCACCGGTTACCTTTGCTGTCGTATTGGCCAGTGTATTTCTGGTTTTCTATAACATGCGCTTCTGGCGCTCCACGATCACTGCCCTGTGGAGCGGCAGCGTTGAAGACTCGCTCTTCATCGGTTCCTTGTTTCTTGTCCTGCTGTTCGTGCATGCCCTGGTGTTATTGCTCGTTTCCGGAACGAGGGCATGGAAGGTTGTGGCGGTCTGCGGCTTTGCGATTGCTGCGCTCGCTTCCTATTCCGCGGATACGTATGGCGTGTTTATCGATAAGGACATGGTGCGCAATCTGTTTGAAACGGATGCGCGCGAAGCAGGCGCCTTGCTGAACATGCGTTTTTTTGCTTACCTGATGCTGCTGGGCGTATTACCGTCATTTCTCGTCCTGCGCGCCAGGATCGCGCCGCTGGGATGGAAAAAACATACGCTGCAATCAGTCTTGTTCCTGCTTGCCGGCACGGGCTTGAGCGTGCTGCTGATCTTTGTCTTTTCCGCGCACTACAGTTCATTCGTGCGCGAGCATAAGCCCTTGCGCTATTTGCTGAGCCCGGGAGCGGCCATTCAAGGCTCGGTCCAGTATGCCCGCAGCATCATTCCGGAGGCGAATGCCCATGAGCTCGCCGACAAGACCGGGGCGACGACCCGCCCTGTCGCGCAAGCCGGCGGCAAGCCCCTGCTGATGTTTCTGGTAGTCGGTGAAACGGCGCGCGCGCAAAATTTCCAGCTCAATGGCTATGCGCGCCCGACCAACCCGGAACTGAAAGGCATGGGCGGCGTTTATTATTTCAATAACGTGGTCTCGTGCGGCACGTCGACGGCGATCTCGCTGCCGTGCATGTTCTCGCATCTGCAAAGAGAAAATTTCAGCGTCGCCGCAGCAGCGCGCACCACCAATCTGCTGGATGCACTGGTGAAGGCTGGCGTGCAGGTCGAATGGCGCGACAACAATTCCGGCAGCAAGGGCGTGAGCGCGCGGATTCATACCGTGACCTACAATCAGGCGGCCCATGCCGATCTGTGCGATACCGAGTCCTGCTTTGACGAGGTGCTGCTCAAAGGCCTTGATGAAAAACTGAAAACGGCGAAGGATGACACGGTACTGGTGTTCCACCAGGTCGGCAGCCACGGCCCTGCCTATGGCAAGCGCTATCCGAAGAGTTTTGAAAAGTTTGTCCCGGTTTGCCGCACGAATGAATTGAAGGAATGCAGCAACGAGGAAATTCGTAATACCTACGACAATACCATCCTGTACACCGACCACAATATCGCGCAGCAGATCAAATTGCTACAGTCCGCATCCGACCGCTTCGATTCGATCCTGATCTACGTGTCCGACCATGGCGAGTCGCTGGGAGAGAAAAGCCTGTATCTGCATGGCGCCCCGTACATGTTTGCGCCGGATGAGCAAAAGAAAGTGCCCTTCATGGTCTGGATGTCAGACGGTTACAAGAAGCGCAGCCACTTGAACCCGTCGTGCCTGCAGTCGCGCCTTTCCGACGCCTATAGCCACGACAACCTTTACCACACCGTGCTCGGCGCCATGAATGTCCACAATGACGTGTACAGGAAAGCGCTCGACATGCTGGCGGATTGCCGGGCAAGCACTACCAACAGCTGATGCGTTCAGGACGGTCTTTCGCGGACCGTCCTGAAACAGCTTGATACTTTTTAAAGCCGGCTGCTCAGTCCAGCTTGGCCTTGCCGATCCAGCGCTCGAATGCGGCCATGAATTTATTCAGAAATTCCTTGGTTGTATCGTT
>Ga0366780_1144_pt1 | contig 10141 bp, 7 predicted proteins | sample BONcelN113001E11_FD_207073 | JGI IMG/M metagenome (GOLD analysis project Ga0366780, IMG submission 207073) | Enriched cells from coal bed in the Powder River Basin, Montana, United States - BONCAT cells N11 rep2 HSBNCT.N11.300.1.E11 ...
GCGAGGAAGTCAACATCCTGCGCGGCATGGCGAGACAGATGCTGGACATGACAAAAGACGCAAAGAAATAAGAAGAGCGCCAAAAAAATAAGACGCATGTAATAAGGCACATGTAAAAAAGCCCGGATGGCGTTCCATCCGGGCTTCGGGCATAAAAACATGCCGTTCCAGCTTGGGCTCTACTAACGCCCGCAAGCGTCTCACGCCAGGAGTGAGAGGGGAGGAGCAAAACGCTTGCATCACCGGAACGGCACGGAAACTGTATCTGCTTTCCTGTACCGGCTGCCAACTTCGACAGTTGACTATCGTTAATAGTTCCGGCGGATAGGCACTATTTAATTCCAGGCTCTGACCAAACCGACTGCCAAACCTTCCAGGGCAAAGTCCTCGCTGAGCAAGTCGTAAGCAATGCGTACCGTATTGCGTCAATACGGGAAACGGTATTGCACCAGGCTCGCCACCACAATAATGTGGGGTGCGCTTGGTGCAATCTGTTGGGGGTCAGCATTTGCCGAATCCAGGGTGCATACCGTTACCATCGAGGGCATGAAGTTTTCGCCTGAAGCACTGGAAGTGAAGGCAGGCGATACGGTAGTGTGGAAAAACAAGGATATCGTGCCGCACAATGCGACCGCCAGCGATCATGGCTTTCAGTCTCCGACCATTCCGCCAAATGGCACATGGAAGTTCCGGATGCGGAAAAAAGGCGAGCACGATTACCTGTGCACGCTCCACCCTACGATGAAGGCGAAGCTGACAGTGAAGTAGGAACGCACCTGTCAGTGCGATTCAGGCGGCTTGAAATCACCTGTCATGCAGGTTCAGGCAAGCAAATAGTCCGGCGTAACGATTGACGTTGTTACGCCGGCTTTGCATTTCAGGCTTCTCTTTTCAAGCTTCTTTATATCGACCAAGCGAACCAGATGCCGGCGCAAAGCGCGCCGACACTGGTCAGCACCGCCGCGGTCCGGACCGTATGCAACTGCGTCCACAATAGCAGCCCCGTGATCGACAGCAGAATCAGCGAGCCGGCAATCGTGTCGGTCAGAAGGATCCAGAATGCATTGACCCCGGTAGACATGTGCAGCCGCGTGAGCGTGCCAATGGGCGTGGCATCGAGCTTGTCGAGCTTGACGAAGCGGTTGCCGACAAAATATTCCGCATTGATCGCCCCGCCCGGCCGGTGCAGACCGATGGTCCAGCGCGCCGGCTGCATGGTTTCGATATCACCCCAGATGACCTTCTGCGGCGGCTGCGACTTGATGATCGGCGGCGCAACTGCCTTGAACTGCAATTCCTGCTGCAACCAGACAGACATTTCCGCCGGCGTGGAAAACGACGTTGCGGAAGGTAAGGCAAGCTGCACGGTCTTCTGCACAGTTTTCTCCACCGGGATCTTCATGATCGCGCGGTGGTTCAGCAGAATGCCGGTAGCGCCAAACAACAGCCCGAACACCGCGCCCCACAGGCCCACGTATAAATGAATCTTGCGCAGCCACGTGAGGAAAATTGCGCGCCGGCTTTTCTTGCGGCGCCCGGGGGCCGCCTCTTTCCATTCATGCGGACTTGCCAACGCAAATTCAGATACTGTTAAATCAACCGGCCGGTCCATTGCTTACTCTCCTGCTTGCCTGGGTGGAGTTGCAGGCCCCGGACCCGCGCCTTTCGGGTTCACGAAGGTATAGGTCAGATGGTTGCGCAGCGACTCGTATTTCTTGCCCTGATATTCGCCAGGCGTCGCATCGACATGCAGCACATGCAATACATACTGGCCACGCCAGGGCGTATTGATTTCCACCGTCCCTTTTGCATCGGTCTTATGTTCCTGCACCCATGTGTTCGGCGCGATCACTTCCAGCTTGGCGTTGGCCAGCGGCTGGCCACGGTAGGTAACCGTGAACCGGCTGGGCGCCTGTTGCTGCACGTCGAGCGCCATCGCTGCATTTGCATCGGCCGTCTTTCCCGTCCTGGCATAGTAGTTGGACTTGGCAAAGCCAAGCCCATGCCTGGTCAAGTCCTTCACTTCAAGCGACTCTTCCACGACGGTTACTGCGGCAACACCTTTGCTGTCGGCGATGGCAAAGCTCTGTGGCTTTCGCACGGCTTCGGCAGGAGCGAATGCCTGGCCGCGCGCCTTTTGCACGGCCGCTGCCGGCGCCTTGATATTGTCGAGCTTGCCCGGGCTTTTCTCCCTGACGCCCTCCTGCACTTCGCCAAAGAAAAGCTGTGCCCCGGCATTGGTTTGCTCTATCCACAGATAGTGCGCCTGCGCTGCTCCGGTGATGAACGGCGCAACCGCCAGAGTGAACAGCGCTGTTTTCAATGATGTACGCATGGCTGGCCTGATCAGAAGTTATAGCGGGCGGTCAATTGCGCATTAATCGGCGCACCCGGCAAGTTCAGATTAGGCGAAGTGCCATGGCCGGAAACGATGTACTTTTTATCGAACAGATTATTGATATTCAGCTGAAGATCGAGTTTACCCATCTTGTATCCCACCATGGCGTCAGCGGTGACATAACCAGGCAGAGTGACCGTATTGCCGGGATTGGCGAAGCGCTCATCCACATAGTTGAGGCCTGCGCCAGCCCGCCAGCCATTGCCCAGCGCCTTGGTCAGCCACAGATTGGCGCTGTGTTTCGGCGTCAGCGTCGGACGCTTGCCCTGGATCGGGATATTGCGGAATGCTGCACGATTGTCGCTGTTATCCACCGATGGAGATGACGTCACTTCGGCATCCAGGTATGCATAACCGCTCCAGATCTGCCAGCCGTTCGACAAGTCGCCGGCAAACGTCAGTTCCATGCCATTGGTGCGTTGCGTGCCGACCGGAACGAGAAGATTGGTCGCCGGATCGGTGAACTTGATGTTGGTCCGTTCGATCTGGAATACGGATGCGGTCGCGCTGGCCAGGCCATCGAAGAAATCGAATTTTGCACCGATTTCCTTGTTGGTCGTTTCTTCCGGCGCCAATTGCTCGTTATTGGCCGCCAGGGCAAAGTTTTCTCCAGAAGGCTGGAAGGATTTGCTGAATGAGACGTAATAGGACTGGTTGCGCACGGGCTGATAAACGATGCCGACGCGCGGACTCCATTCACGGTCGGTTCTTTGCAGCGCCCTGCCGGCAGTCGGCCTGGTCTCTTGCTCGAACCGGTCGTAACGCAGACCAGCAAGCGCCTTCCAGCGATCCGTGAGGCTGACCAGATCCTGCACATACGCGCTGCTCGTCGTGAAGTCGCTGAAGGTATTCGTCGCCGAAACGGTCGGCGGCGTCCAGACCGGCGCAGTAGCCTGGGGGGTGAACAGGTTGACGGTGGCAGCATTCGCCCTGTTGACGAAAGCCTGATCCTTATTTTGCTTGCCCAGCTCGACGCCGTACAAAACCTGATGGTCCATGCCGGCGACGTTCAGCTTCTGCGTCAGCTCGGTCTGGTTGAAATAGCCGTTTTCCTTGCGCCGCACATCGCCGCGGGTAAGCGATGCCGTTTGCGCGGCTTCATTAACGGAGCCCACCAGGGTATTGTGCCGGTCCAGGGCATAGTCGTAATAACGGAATGCGTTACGAAGGGAAAGCTGACTATTGAAGCGGTGGTTCAGCGTGAATCCCGCGGAAGTCACGTCCGACTGCGAATAATCCGCATCGCGCGCGTTTGCGGCGCCATAGTAAGTGCCAGATGGCACATTGACGGGACGTCCCTGATAGGCAGGAATGCCGAAATCGGTGACGCGGCGGTCGGAAATATGCTCGGCTTGCAGCAACAAACTGGTGTCCGTGCCGAGCTTCAGCAACAAGGATGGCGCAATGGCTTCCCGATCAAGAAATTGCTGATCGCGATAGCTGTCGGCGCGCTCGATTGCGCCCGTTACGCGGAATGCCACGCCGGCGTCGCTGAGGTTACGGGCGAGATCGAATTCGCCGCGGCGCTGGTTCCAGCTGCCAAACGTCAGGGCGACTTCACTCTTGTCGATGCCGGGCTTCTTGGTAATACGATTGATCAGGCCGCCTGAAGAGCCGCGGCCGTACAGGACGGAAGCCGGCCCCTTGATCACTTCTACCTGCTCGATATTCGACAGATCGCGGAAATACAGCGCATCGTCGCGCAGGCCGTCAATGAACTGATCGGAGATGGCGGAGAAACCGCGGATGGTAACCTGGTCGCGCTGGCCATCGCCATGCGACAGGCCGATACCCGGCACTGATTTCATCACCGCTTCCATCGAACGCGCGCCCTGGTCGCGGATCAGGCTTTGGGGCACCACATTCACGGTCTGCGGAATATCGCGCAGCGGTGCTTCAATTTTGGTGGCACTAACCGCGGTCGGTGGATTGTACGTCGGCGGCAATTCACGGCCGCCTTTGACTTTCACTTCAGGCAGGTTGCTTTCGGGCGCCGTGCCCGAGACTGCCTGCGCGTATGCCGCGCCGGCAAGCTGTTGCAAAGAAAGGGCGACGAGCAGCGCCAGTTTATTCTTTTTCATTGAAACACTTCTCCCAGATAGAAATTGAAATCGTCAGTTGGCCGGTCAGTCCGGAGGGCGCGGCTTACTCGCGCAGACAACAGCCCGGAATAGCCGGGTTTTGTCTTTCTGCGCCCCTTGTCAAGGAAGGAAAGCAGTGCTCTTCCCGGGACAAAATCGTGTCATGCAAGGCATCCAGACAAATCATAATACAAACGATAATAATTCTCAATTACACTTTACCGCGCTGTGTGGCGCGGTTTCTACAGCGCTTCGAGGAAGAAGTGCATCGATTCAATGCGGCTGGTGTCGGGCTGGAAGAAGAGAATGCCGTAACGCCCACTGATGTGAGCAGCAATAACGATCCGCTGTTATACTGCCGGCATGCGGTATATCGTTTAAGTCATCTTCCCGCAGTCTATGACGACTTCTCTCCTTCCCAAAATAAGCAACAGTGGGAACGAATTTCAACCTGATTCCTGAGCCTGGCACATCATTACTGTGGCAGGCCATTGCTTTTTACAGAATACACGTATGTCATTTTCTCAACTCGGCTTGTCCGAGGCTATTGTTCGCGCCGTTACCGAATGCGGCTACACCATTCCTACTCCTATCCAGGCGCAAGCAATCCCCGCCGTCCTCGCGGGCGGCGACTTGCTGGCAGGTGCGCAAACCGGCACCGGCAAGACCGCCGGCTTTGCCCTGCCTATCCTGCAACGCCTGTCCGCTGCATCCCAGCCAGCCGGCGCGCGCCGGCCGGTGCGCGCCCTGGTGCTGTCGCCTACCCGCGAGCTGGCGGCGCAAATCGGCGACAGCGTCAAAGCCTACGGCAAGTACCTGAAGCTGAATTCAGCGGTGATTTTCGGCGGCGTTAACATCAATCCGCAAACCACGATGCTCAAGCAAGGCGTGGATATCCTGGTGGCCACTCCTGGCCGCCTGCTCGACCACGCGCAGCAAGGCAACCTGAAACTCGACCAGGTCGAGATCCTGGTGCTGGATGAAGCCGACCGCATGCTCGACATGGGCTTCATCCATGACATCAAGCGCGTGCTGGCGTTGCTGCCGAAGAAGCGCCAGAACCTGCTGTTCTCGGCCACCTTCTCCGACGAGATCAAGGCGCTCACCGACCGCCTGCTCGACAACCCGGCGATGATTGAAGTGGCGCGCCGCAACGCCACCGCCGATATCGTCACGCAAAAGGTTCACCCGGTCGACCGCAACCGCAAGCATGCATTGCTGGCGCACCTGATCAAGGAAAAGAACTGGTTCCAGGTGCTGGTGTTCACGCGTACCAAGCATGGCGCCAACAAGCTGGTAGAACAGCTTGGCAAGGAAGACATTTCCGCCATGGCGATTCACGGCAACAAGAGCCAGGCTGCGCGTACCCGCGCCCTGGCGGAATTCAAGAGCGGCAAGCTGCAGGCACTGGTCGCCACCGACATCGCCGCACGCGGCATCGACATCGACCAATTGCCGCAAGTAGTCAACTATGATTTGCCGAACGTGCCGGAAGATTATGTGCACCGCATCGGCCGCACTGGTCGCGCCGGCTCTTCCGGCGAGGCGCTGTCGCTCGTCTGCGTGGACGAACATGACATGCTGAAGGGAATCGAAAAGCTTATCAAGCAATCCCTGCCGTCCGAAGTTGTCGCGGGTTTCGAGCCGGATCCGAATGCCAAAGCGCAACCGATTCAGCTGCGCAGCGAAGAACACGTGCGTGGCGGCGGCCGTGGACGCGGTGGCCAGGGACGTGGCAATCAGGGCGGCGCACGCCAGGGCAGCAGCCGTGATGGCGCCGGGCAGTCGCGTGGCACGGGAGCACAGCTCGGACAAAAGCAGGGCCAAGGTCAGGGACAGCGCAGGAGTGCCGGCCCCCAGGCGCCAAGCCCGAGCGGGGCCCGGGCAGCACCGCCGCACCGCAGTGGCGGACGCGGCCGCTGAATCTTCTCAATAGCTTGAAAACCGGATGCCGTTCAGTGAGGAACTGAACGGCATTTTTGTATGCCTTAACAACACGATTGACCGGATTGTTTTTGCAATTACCGCAAAGCTTAAATTCAGTTGATCGCATTCATGCAAACAAGGATCCATCGCCCCTAGCTCCGCAACCAACCCAAACCACAAGGAGAAGCCTGTGTACGCCATTCGGAAACCTCCCCGTCTCGCTCTGCTTTGCGCTGCCTTGCTGATGGCTGCTTGCAAGCAAATTGCGACCCAAGCCGACGACCCCTACGACATTGGCAAGATGGATCTGAAGCCGGTTCCGGCAAAAGTGACGTCGGAACGACACAAAGGCCCTTTCGCTGAAGGTAACGCTCTAAGTATGGGTGCGGAGCTGAAACCACTCGACCCGGCGCCGGTGAAGACGGTGCGACTCGACACCACGCACAAAATCATCGAAATCGCTCCCGGTATTAAATTCAGTGCCTGGACTTTTGGCGACCAGGTGCCGGGCCCGACCATTCGCGCCCGTGTCGGTGACAAGATCAGGTTCAGCATGACCAACCGCAGCGATGAAGTGATGCCGGGCGTGCAGTTCGTGGCGGCGCCGATGATGCATTCGATGGACTTTCACGCGGCGATGGTGTCACCGCAGGATAAATATCGTTCGATTGCCCCGGGACAGACAATCGAGTTCGAGTTCACGGTGAATTATCCGGGCGTGTTCATGTTCCACTGCGGCACGCCGATGATCCTTGAGCACATCGCGTCGGGCATGTATGGCGCGCTGATCGTCGAGCCGCGGGAAGGCTATCCGACCAAGGCTGACCGTGAATACATGGTGGTGCAAAGCGAGTTCTACGCCAAGCCCGACCCGCAGCAGCGCAAGGTCGATGGCCAGCCCTTGTACGTGCTCGATGGCGAAAATCTGAAGAAGGCGGCCTCCAGCTACACGGTATTCAACGGCTATCTCAACGGCATGGTGAAAAAGCCGCTGCCAGCCAAGCCCGGTGAGCGCGTGCGCCTGTTCGTCCTGAACGTCGGCCCGAGCAAGACATCGAGTTTCCACGTGGTCGGCACGATTTTCGATCGAGTCTATATCGAAGGTAACCCGGACAACCAGTTCCGCGGCATGCAAACCGTGCTGCTGGGCTCCTCGAACTCTGCCATCGTCGAATTCATGATCCCGGAAGCCGGCCAGTACATCATGGTCGACCACCACTTCGCCAACGCCTCGCAAGGCGCGATCGGCCTGGTCGATGCCGGAGAGGTGAAGCCGAAGGAAAAAGCCGATCTCGAACATCACAACATGCCGGCCACCGCTACCCCGACCGACCCGGCAGCGGTGCAAGGCAAGCTCGATTTCGAGAGCAAGTGCCTGGCATGCCACTCGATCGGCCGCGGCAAGAAACTCGGCCCGGACCTACTTGGCGTGACCAAGCGGCGCAGCGATGAATGGCTGAGGAAATGGCTGGCGACACCGGAAAAAATGCTGGAAACCGATGCTGATGCCAAGGCGATGCTGAAGGAGTACAACAATATTCCGATGCCGAACCAGAACCTGAGCAGCGCGGAAATCGACCGTTACATGAAGTACTTCCAATGGGTCGATTCGCAGCCGATCGGCGTTGTCCACAGCGGAGAAGGAGGCCATTGAGCGTGCGCATCATCCTCTGCGCCGGCGGCTTGCTGCTGGCGCTGCACGCAGTGCCGGCCAGCGCCTGCGGACACTGCGTGGAAGACAAGGTGGCGGCCGTGTATGACCACGCGGCCGCCCAGCAAGCCTTCGCCCGCAAACAGCAGGTCGCTTTTTTCGGCATCGATGGCCCATTGATGCTCGATGAGCAGACCCGTCGCGACCTGGAAGCGCTCGCGCGCGGCATTCCCCTTGTCGACCAGGCCAGCGTGCGCATCTCGCTGGAGTCGGCCTCCCTGTCGGTCGCGTTCGATCCCCGCCGCGCCAGCTTCGCCCAGGTACAGCGCGCGCTCGAACGCAAGCTCGAGTCCAAAAAACTGACCTTGTTGCCGCTGCGCGTGATGGAAGGGCCGGCGAAGATTGCGCAGCCTCCTCAATAATCCATAGCGCCCGCGGCCTGGTGCATTCCAGGACTGCGGACATACCGGCTCGTGGCACTCCCGAGCCTAGCAGATGGCATTGCGGCGTATATCTGGTTTCGATCAGGATTGCGCTCTCCGTAAATTCCTCCGCCGACATCAGGCAATCGCTGCCTGCATCCGGATTAATCACCTGGACATTCGCCTCCTCCAAAACACAGCCCATCGAATTACTGCTGCGGTGCTCCCTGTAGCAACCGCAGCAGAAATCGCAGCGGCGCGCACTGTCAGGATGCCCGCAGCGGGCGGCACGGAGTAAAATTACAGGTTTGACCGCCGCCAGTCCCAGGACGTCGCCAGCGGCAGCAAGCAAGCCATCGGCTCGAGCGCGCACAGCTTCACTTGAATTCTTAGATCATGACCGAGTTAGAAAAACACACGCCAATGATGCAGCAATACCTGCGCATCAAGGCCGACCACCCCGCTACCCTGCTGTTTTACCGCATGGGCGACTTCTACGAGCTGTTTTTCGAGGATGCGGAAAAAGCCGCGCGCCTGCTCGGCATCACGCTTACCCAGCGCGGCAATTCCAACGGCCAGCCAATCAAGATGGCGGGCGTGCCCTTCCATTCATGCGAGGGATATCTGGCGCGGCTGATCAAGCAGGGCGAGTCGGTCGCCATCTGCGAACAGATCGGAGATCCCGCCACCAGCAAGGGTCCGGTGGAGCGCAAGGTGATCCGCGTCGTGACGCCCGGGACGCTGACCGATGCCGACCTCCTGCCGGAAAAAGCCGAACGCCCGCTGATGGCATTGTGCCAGCTTTCCCAGCGCAAGCATGTCACGGTCGGCCTGGCGTGGCTGTCACTGGCCAGCGGCGCGCTGAAACTGATGGAATTCTCCTGCGAGCAGAAACTGCTGGACGCACGCCTGCGTCAGGAACTGGAGCGCATCGGTCCGGCTGAAGTACTGGTGCCCGAAGATGCACAGGACGAGCTTTTCCCCTCCAACGGCAGTATCGCGGCAGCGCGTACCGGCGTGCCGGCCTGGCATTTCGAACAGGATGCCGGCAAAAAGGCGCTGCTCGACCAGCTGCAGGTCGGCACGCTTGCGGGTTTTGGCGCCGAACACCTGAGCGCGGCCATCGGGGCTGGCGGCGCGTTGCTGCGCTATGCCCTGGCGACACAGGGACGCGGCCTCCAGCATGTCAAAAGCCTGGCGGTCGAATCGGAATCCGAATTCATTGGCCTTGATGCCGCCACCCGGCGCAATCTCGAACTGACTGAAACCCTGCGCGGCCAGGATGGCTCGGGCGGCGCGCCGACACTGTTTTCCACGCTCGACCATTGCCGCACCTCGATGGGTTCGCGCCTGCTGCGCCACTGGACCCACCACGCGCGGCGCGATCAGCAGATTGCGCGCGCCCGTCATGCCGCCATCAACGCGCTCATGCGTGGCGACGCCTGTTCCGGGCTTTCATCGACGCTGGCCGCCATTCCTGACATTGAACGCATCACCACCCGCGTGGCGCTGCTGTCGGCGCGCCCGCGTGACCTTGCAGGCCTGCGTGCCGGCCTGCAAAACCTGCCTTCACTGCGCGACTGTGTCGCCATGTGCATGCGCGATGCAGAGGCGCCGCTGCTGCAATCCATCCTGAACGACCTCGCCGATCCGGCGGAATGCC
>Ga0366780_1111_pt2 | contig 9921 bp, 14 predicted proteins | sample BONcelN113001E11_FD_207073 | JGI IMG/M metagenome (GOLD analysis project Ga0366780, IMG submission 207073) | Enriched cells from coal bed in the Powder River Basin, Montana, United States - BONCAT cells N11 rep2 HSBNCT.N11.300.1.E11 ...
CCCGATGATAGTGTTGCGTGGGCCAGACGTGACAGGCGGCATTCCGATTTGAACCAGTTGTGATGGCTCTCATTTCCATGCAAACTTGATAAGTTCGTATTCAAGCCCGGTTTGCCGGCAGTGCATGCTCGACGCGTCGGTATTCAAGGTCGTGGCGAACGGCAGCGCGTGGTGAACCGAAATGCAATCGGTACGTGCGGCGGTATGCAGGCTGAAGTGGTATCCAACACTCCGCGAAAAATGAAAATGAAAAAAGTCGAACTCGTTGCTCAACCCGGACGCACGCCAATAGCTTGCCGCTTCGCGGCTGGTGGCGCGTGCCTGTTAGCGTGGCGTTATACCGAGTGAGAACCAGTTTTCTGCCGTGCGGTTGCAGTGAGGTGGTTTGGCAGCGATTGGTGAGGCGCAAGCAAACTGCAGTGTGTCGAGGCGCGAAGTGAAAGTGGCTTGGCGAGCAAGTCCTGCCGTAAGGTTGTCAGCCTGCGGTTTGTTTGTGGTTGGCCTTGCGATGATGTGGCTGTCCTGCGGTCTTGGCAAAAATAAGGAGTCGTCGGCTTTGGATCTTAAAATCACGAGCGCGTCGCAAGCCTCTCTGGCCGGAGTCAGCGCTGAGGAAGGCGGGTTTGGCCAGCAGCTTGGCGCGTGCGGCGCAGCGTTCAGAGCAAGGTATAACATTGCGCTCAACCCGGACGTGCGCCAACGGCTTGCCGCTTCGCGGCACGTGGCGCGCGCCTGTTAGCGTAACGTTCGACAGATGTTTGGCGGCTGAGCTGAAGGCAGCGATGGCGCGACCTCAGCAGGTCCGCGCGTGAGCGAAAGTTCGATGGATTTGCGCGCCTCTTCCTTGAATCGGGTGCCTTTCCTGCGTCACTGAAACGGCCCGTGGCGCGTTGCGACCGCTCCGCCCGATGAAGGTGTTGCGCCCACAAGACTTGGCAGGCGGCTTTCCCCTCTATAGACGTTGCCGAAGCTCCAATTTCCATGCAAACTTGATAAGTCCGTATCCAAGGCTTTTTTACGGCCGGTGAGTGCTTGCCAAGCCGGTATCCAAGGTGGGCGCGAGCGGCAGTGTCAGTTGACAAGAAAAACGATAAAGGTGAGTAGGAGCGCGACTTGCAGCGATATCAAAACGTCCGTGAAGCATGGAATGGAAAAGAGTCGAACATGTCGCTCAACCGGGATGCCGCGTTGCGGCTCCCGTTAGCTCGGCGTTATATCGAGTCGATGCCAAGCAGTGATCGCCGATGCATCACCAGCAGCGCGTTCGGTTGGCAGTCGGTCCAGGCGTGGTTCGACTTCCCGCGGCCTTGGCATAGAAACGGTGAGATCGGCTTTAGGGCGTGGTAAGGGTTCTGCCGAGAGGGCGCGTTGCGGGCAGTGCCCGGTGGTGAGGCAACGGTCCTGCGGTTTTGGTACGGTTCGACCTGCCGTGGTTTGATTGTCCTGCGGTCTTGGCAAAGAAAAGGAGTGGTCGGTTTTGAGTCTTCAAATCACGAGCGCGTTGCCAGCCTCCTTGGCCGGTGGTGGCGCGAAGCAAAACGGGCTTGGCGGACAGCTTGGCGCGTGGGGCGCGACTGTTCAGGTCAGATATAACTCATCACTCAACCCGGATGCCGCGTCGCGGCCCCGGTTAGTTCGGCGTTAGAGGGATTGAGATATGCCATGCGCGAAGTGTAATGATCTGTGTGTGCGGTTCCCAATCAGGTCGCCGCGAGAACTGAAGCGAGCAATTGAAATTGCAAAGCAAAATGTCGACGACGGAACAGTCTCGGAAGTGCAAGTTGCCGATTCGCCGTCTCAGGTTCGTTTCTCCCAACTTGCGGCAGGAGAGCCATGGGACGACATAGTTAGGTATCGTTTTCGATGCAATTCATGTCGCGAGCTATTTTCACTGCATGCTGAGACATATCATGGCAGCGGCGGATATTGGGAGCCAGAGAATAAAAGGCCTGTTCGTGAAAACCTCTAACTCGTCGCTCAACCCGGAGCCGCAACAAGAGCTGCCGCTTCGCGGCAGCGTTGCGGTCCGGTTAGCTCGGCGTTAAGGTTCACATGATGACAATTGATGCACAACGAATCCGATTCAAAGGGAAAGCAATCTCTGCGGCGCACGCGTTTCGCGGCTCTGTTGAAGGCGCGGATGCAAAGCCCTTTATTGATGCTCTTTACGAACAATGGCTCTCCACTGGTCAACAACTATCTGAGGTTGAAAGGTGGCTTTTGGACCGTTTTTCGGACGAATTTAAGTACACGAACGAACCGCCTCAATGGGTTGAAAATGAACCATCGTGGCCGTTCTTGAACGGAAAACCTATGACTTTTATTTCGCAATGTACTGTAGGCGAACTGTCACCCGGTGAAACTGTTTTTCTGTTCGGCGCTCGACAGCCAAAGGGTAAAGGTTTTGAAGTGATTTACCGTGTCATTTCCCAGTTTGAAGGTCTGTAGGGTGAAACTTAACTCGTCACTCAACCCGGACGCCGCAGCAAAGACATGCCGCTTCGCGGCCAATGCTGCGGGCCGGTTAGCTCGGCGTTAGAGGTCAATGATGCGGCGGACGGTGCTTAAATCAGCGTTATGGATAGCGGCTATTTTGACCGGGCTCATTGTCATTGGCATTGTCTTTTTATCGTTTTCCTCATTAGAGGAAGGTAAGGTTGAGGTCGCACGCTCCACATCACCAAATGAAAAACTTGACGCGGTATTAATAGAAACAAATGGGGGCGCAACTACTTCATTTGGATACGAAGTCCATGTCGTTCCCAAAGGCAGCGCGGTGCAAGATAGCAAAGCCGCCTATTTATACGGTGCTACTAGAAACGACCATGCGTATGGTGTAAATCTTCGATGGAAGGAACAGGGAGAGGTACTAGTCGCTGAGTATTTGCAGGCTGAGCGTGTAGCGCTGATCATGCCTACTGTCAGTTTGGAGAAGGAAAAAATTCGAGTTGTATTGCAGGCCGGAGTGGTGGATAACAACGCCCCAGTTGGAGGAATGGAATATAACATGCGAGGGCGGCGATGAATGACTCTAACTCGTCGCTCAACCAGGACCTGCAGCAGGAACTTGCCGCTTCGCGGCAGGTGCTGCAGGCCCGTTAGCTCGGCGTTAGCACTATGACGACGACGGATATAAGAAAGCAGCGCTTTTACTATTTCACGCTGGATTTGAATTATCCGGATGTGCTGATTTGTGAATTTGTGAAGCAGCTTGCTACGCCAAATTTGCGCGAAGCGATCATTGTGAAAGCTTCCTATCCCAATCCATTGGGCGCTGAGCATTTTCTTTTAATACCTCGCTGGGAAGGTACTTCTTTCTTTGCCGCTGATAGTCAAGAAATTACTGGAGCGTACGTTTTTAATGGCAGTTCTTACCTACAGCGAGATGAAATCGATTTGGCAAATTTGGGAGTTGAACCAATCGATATTGGGGCATTAACACCGTCAGTCGAAATAGTAAGAAAGTGGAATCCTGACTATGTGGATGAATGAATTAGTGCAAGGCGAAACAAGTTCTAACTCGTCGCTGAACCGGGATCCACAACGCAGGCTTGCCGCTCCGCGGCAGCGTGTTGTGGGCCCGTTAGCTCGGCGTTAGAGGTCACTATGCTGATGAATTTACCGAAAATCTCGGGCTTGTTGCTAAGCCTATCGGGAAATAAAGCAAAAATTGAAGTGGCTGCCTCATGTGGCAAGGCGGAGCTAATTGAGCTCCTTCGATGGCTCCCTTGGAAGCATCAGCTAAGTTTCTTTGATCATTTTTACCCGAGTAACAGTGAGCCTGGTGCATATGTTTTTGTTCAAAGAAACGAAGGCTTATGTATATATATGCTTGGTAATCATGGTTGGTCGAGCGAGTGGCGAAAGCAAAGTCCAGAGTTCCTCGCAGCGTACATTTTTCTCAACAGTGAAAAACATCGGCAGGATTCCGGCTCAAACTATGAGCTGGGCTTGGAAGAAGTTTTCCGCACCCCTTGGGAGCAATGAATATGAATAACTCTAACTCGTCGCTCAACCAGGACCCACAACGGGAGCTTGCCGCTTCGCGGCAGTGTGTTATGGGCCCGTTAGCTCGGCGTTAAATGTCAAATCATGAGAGATCGCATTGAGTTCATCGTTTACCTAGCTGGAGTAATACTGCTCGGACTTTGCTATGCGCCTTTGAAGACTTTCTTGGGTGGGGAATTCTGGTTTTTCTTAGCGGTTGTTGCATATCTTTTGGTGCTGAGAGGAATCGGGCGTTTTTTAAGAAATAAATTATCGTCTCAGGCGAATTCATAATGCTCCGGGACTTTTTGCTTCCTGCTGTTCTTTTGGTCATTGTGTTCGGGATGAACGTTAAAGCGACAGTGCTGGTTGTAAATGACCCGATTACGGAGCCGCAGCAAAGGACCATGCAGCTTTTATTGGTATGGATTTTACCGATACTCGGTGCCATAGTTGTCTTTGCTGTACACCGGCCAGCGGAAAAGTCTTCCGGAAAATATAAGGAGGCCCCTGAGCTTGAAGAAGATATTGAGTTTTCTCGCTTTGGCGGACGTGGCCGATCACACGAGGGTGCGGATGATGATTGAAAAGACATTTAACTCGTCACTCAACCCGGACGCCCAGCAAAGGCTAGCCGCTTCGCGGCGCGTGCTGAACGCCTGTTAGCTCGGCGTTAGAGAACATGAGACCCACGCTCGTATTTTTAAGTCTGTTTGTTGTTGTGGCTTGGAGCACAACGTCGAATGCTGCCGATCGTGTTACGGCTGCAGAGATTCTGAGAGAAATTGAACTGCACGGCGCAAAGGCCGTTGCCTTGAAATATTACGATACGCAAGTGTGGGCAAAGTCGATTGACCCTGGAATCCGGTCCGCTGCACCGGAATGGCTAAATGTGGCGGATAAACTTTCTCCGGGCGCTGAAGCCGCTGCTGGAGAAGATATTGGTTTGGCCTTGTACGACGCTCTCGCGGTGGCGCCTCTGAAAGTGCTTCCGGTTCTTTCACGTAAATATGGAGGAACCGCGCGATATCTGTGTAATGTGTCCTACGAGGCGGACATTCCGAAGGAAGGGGCAAATGAGTACCTTAACAAGGTGCGGCGTGGGCTGATGCGTGCCCGTACACCGAATGAGAAACAACTGGCTGCGCAATGTAAGAAAGGGCTGGCCCAATCCTTGGCAACAGCCAAATCACAGGGGCTGCTTTAGCATGTTCCCTAACTTGTTACTCAACACGGACCCACAACAAAGGATTGCCGCTTCGCGGCAACGTGTTGTGGTCCGGTTAGCTCGGCGTTAGAAGGCTCGGCGAGAATGGAATATAAGAGCAAAAATCCGCATGACATCTACGCAGCGATAATCTTAGCTTTCGCTTTCATGTATGGGGTGACGTTCCCAGCAACTGCTTCGTCACTTGCTGGAGTGGAAGGTGTCATTGAGGGACGCATACTTAAGAATGGGCAGCCTGTTAAATGCGCGCTAATCGCCTCTTGTTATGACAGCCGTCGCGGTAAGCCAAATGAGCAAGAATGTGACTCGTATTCTGAAGTTCGTACAGATTCAGCCGGGAGATTTGCCATTAGGCAAGCAACCGGCTTTGCTCCTCCAGCTAAAAAAAATATGGAAAGCGCTGCCAAGGTTTTAAAGCAGCTGCCTGCTTGGGGTTACGGATTTTTAATTGAATTTCAAGGAGCAACGGCGATGCATTTTAAGCAGGGGAGAGGGTACGCTAGGAGTCGAGTGCGCTTAACATGCGATTTGAGTTCCATTCAAGATCAGCCGAAGAAAAATAAGGATGCTATTGGTGAGCACGATGATGTACCTTTTATAGAGTGCGTTACTAGTGAAACTATGGCAAAGCCAAAATGAATTCCCCTTCTAACTCATCGCTCAACCGGGACCGCAACCAAGAACTGCCGCTGCGCGGCACGGGTTGCGGCCTGTTAGCTCGGCGTTAGCTCTTATGATTTCGCTCACTGAAAAGTATGCACGTAAAGTTGGCTGCGTTGATGCGCTGATTTTTTTCGTGGTATGGGTTGGCATTGGAATGGCCATTGCTACCCGTCCTGTCGAAACATTGCCATTAGTTACCATGTTTGGCCCCTGCCGCTGTTCTGGTTGGATGGCGAGGCGTAGCCTCTGCACGCGCAATTCTTAACGGCGATTCTAGTTTTAAGTATGCTGTATTTGAGGGTTTTTATTGGGGAGCTGGCTTCGCCTTTATCGTCTGGTTATGGGGCTTTTTTTCTAATGCTGCTCTCGCGGCTGGAACAGTGTTTGACGGACTCTCTCCGCTTCAAGGAATGTTTTGGCATATTGTTGCCAATTCGCTTATTCCAGTGTTGTGCATCGCTGGAGCTTGTGGCGCTGTCACTGGAGGAGTGCTCCATTGCATAAATTTGCGACTTGTTAGGGCTAACTCGTCGCTCAACTCGGACCTACAACAAGATAATGCCGCTTCGCGGCATGGGTTGTAGGCCTGTTAGCTCGGCGTTAAATAGCAAGAATACGATGAAGGTAAATGCCACCATAGTCGAGACGGGATTCAAATTTTCGGAAGCTCATGAAGTTTCCAGTGTCTCCTATATTGGTGGCCGATTATGCGTTGCGCTTAAAGCCTTGAAGGGTGAAGAAACGGTTGTCGCCACTTCTCCTGAAGTGGCCGGCTTCCGAGTGCTGGACGAAGGCGATTTATTAGAGTTTTGGCCAGTGTGCTCAAGCCCTGGAGAATGGCTTTTTCTTGTCATGGGTAATGGATGGCTTGATCAGGAAAGAATGCGATCTGGCTTCGTGCGCGGGGACATTAAAAACTTAAGGGAATATTTAATAACAGGGGAAAATGACTGCGTCAGCGTTTTGGCGTGGGATCAGCCGAGGATAAGTGCGCATGCTATTTAACTCGTCACTCAACCCGGACGCCCAGCAAAAGGCTAGCCGCTTCGCGGCCCGTGCTGGGCACCGGTTAGCTCGGCGTTAAGTTGAAAACAGCAAGCATGTCCCGATATTGAATCTCCCATAAATATGGGATAGGTAAAGCCCCTGAGAACTTGTAAAGTTATTGCCCTTGCCAACTTTATAACGCTCCAGCACTTCCAAAAGCCGGGGTAAGTTTCCATATGGATACAAACAAGAATAGGAATGATCCGCCAAAGGCTAAACCACCTTTTTATCAGGCATTCTTGGCGGCTTGCTTTTTCGGTTTGCTGTGGGGTGGCTGGGCGTATTGGGCTAATCGCAGCCACGGGACACCGGCTGCCACGAAAGCCTTTGTCACGCAATTCTCGTTTAGCTTTATTGCGACCTTTTTCTTTGCGCTCATAGTGGAGCATTTGTATTTGTCGCATACAAGCTGGAGTGGGAAAATCCTGTTTTCTGGCATTCTCCCGGTGAGTTTCATGATTGCCTTACTGAGTGCGGTACATTATTTCCGTGGAACGCCCAACATCCTAGTTACGGTTACGCCGTCTTCTACGATTGCGGCTCTTTATTGTGTCCAGAAAATCGGAAGAGGCTATCTGGCGGTGCGCCGTAACGCAGTCACAGTCTAATTGTATGAAGACGTGAAATCAGCCAAGAATGGATAAATTAAAAAACGGTGATTTACAACTTAACTTGTCACTCAACCCGGACTCGCAGCAAGGACATGCCGCTTCGCGGCACGTGCTGTGGGCCGGTTAGCTCGGCGTTAAGTGTAAAGAGCAAACGTAATCGAAATTTTCAGGTTGCCGTAATAATAATTTTTAAGGGAGATAAAAATATGAAACTGCTTGCTTCATTATTTCTGCTTGTCCCCATCGTAGCTAGCGCCGCCACTAGTAGTGAACTCGTAGGAAAGTGGGTCCATATTAGGTATCCAAGTATGCGTGTAGAAATTTCTGAGAACGGCTCAAACTACCTGATAACCGAGCATGATGAAAATCGTGCGAAAAAGTATCCAGCCAAATTCGATGGAGGAATGCTTGTTATTAACGCTGGCCCGCGCCCTGTGAGCGTAGACATCGAGAAGAGATCTGGAAATTTGATTTATGGCGGAAAAGAGTATCGTCGTTTAAAAAGTGGAGAGTCCTTTGAGTATGTTAAAAAGGGGCTCCCAAAAGGTTGGTAGTAACTATGAAGTTGACACTTAACTCGTCACTCAACCCAGACTCCCGCCAAAGAGCTTGCCGCTTCACGGCAAAGGGCGGGGGCTGGTTAGTTCGGCGTTCGGTCTGATGTTTGGTGGCTGGGTTGATAGCAGCGATAGATCGGCCTCAGCGGTGCGGTGCATGGGTGAAAGCAGCTTGGCTTGGCCCGCCTCTTCCTTGATTCGGGTGATGGTCCTGCGTAACTGAGTTGGCCCGTGGCTCGTTGCGGCCGCTCTGCCCGATGGTGATGTTGCGTGGGTCAGACTTGGCGCGTGGCTTTCCGATCTGGGCGTCTTGTGGTGGTTCACGATGTCGTGCAAACTTGGCAAGTTCGTATCCCATGATGGTTTGCGGTCGGCGCGAGGTTGATGAGCCGGTATTCAAGGTTAGGCGAGCTGCAGCGCGTGCTGGACAGGACAGACGGCAACCGTCAGTGCGCCGAACAACATTGTTACGTGCGGCGGTATGCAACGTGAGGCAGTATAAAATTCTCTGCGGGGCACTGAATGAAAAGAAGCCGAACTCGTCACTCAACCCGGACATGCAGCATAGGGCTTGCCGCTTCGCGGCACCTGCTGCATGCCTGTTAGTTCAGCGTTAAACATAAAGAAAAAATTGCGATGAGAATTGATCAGGTTGAACTCGAACTGAAGTCGTCAAAAGCTTTCGCTGATGGCGTAGGTCATGCCTTGCTTGAACAGGCTATGGATCTTTACCTTACAAGGCGCATTGGAGAGACGAACATAGATCGAGAAGGCGATATGCTTCTATTCCAATGGGGAACTTACGACTAAGGCCAAGGCAAAAACTTTGAGGTGGACCTTACTCGTCAGATCATGCTTGATCTCGCTGATCCGGATGAGGCCGCGGATAGTATGCAGCAGCTCCACGTAAGATTGCTGTACCAATGCTCTGCTGATACGGAGCAAATTGGCGAAGGTAACAAATGGTGTTCTTCTCCAAGTATGGCTGCGGAGTTTTTCGCGTTCGTAAAAGAAAGCCAAGCATTTTTGTTGGCCACAACGGTCCAGCCTAAAAAAGTTGCGGTCGAGCGTAATTATGTTTAACTCGTCGCTTAACCCGGAAACGCGACATAAAGCTGCCGCTTCGCGGCGCATGTCGCATTCCTGTTAGCTCGGCGTTAAAACTAATGAAACTCAAGCGTCTGCCAATTTCACATTGCCATGCAAACTGCGAAAGATGTGGTTTGCCGACTGAATTCCGAATGTTTGAAAGCGGTGCGGGTGGCGATTTTGTGACTTATGTTGCGAAGGTTACACGCGACTTATATCGGTTAGACGTAAACAAGGTCCGTTCCACTGGTACGAATCTCAAAGACATTCTTTCGCCAGCTTATGAGCGGGAAGGCAGAGCTGAATTTTTGATGGAAATTCCCAAGCAGGTCCAATGCAAGCTTTGCGGCCATGTATTTGAACCGACTGCCTGTGGCTTGGACGGAGAGGAGTTTGTGGATGCCTATGAGCTTTAAGGTCAATAGTTCTAACTCGTCGCTCAACCCACACCCGCAACAAAAGCTTCCGCTTCGCGGCGGCGTTGCGGTCCGGTTAGCTCGGCGTTAGAACTAGGAGATATATGAGCGAGCAAGCAATTTGGGGACTACTTATCCTCATTTATGTCGTGCCATTTTGGCTTTGGCAAATTTCTGAGCACAGCACCATTGAGGCTCGCAAGAAGCTCTATCCTGGGCGCTCAGCGGAATCTCAACGAGACTCACAATTTACCTATCGTAGTATCACATGGTGTGTCGGCTTGGTGGCGCTTATGGCTGCCTGGAAGGCTGAGTGGCACCCA
>Ga0366780_1150_pt1 | contig 9856 bp, 7 predicted proteins | sample BONcelN113001E11_FD_207073 | JGI IMG/M metagenome (GOLD analysis project Ga0366780, IMG submission 207073) | Enriched cells from coal bed in the Powder River Basin, Montana, United States - BONCAT cells N11 rep2 HSBNCT.N11.300.1.E11 ...
CACCCGGCAGCTTTTGCGAAAAAAGCGGCAACCAGCGCAAAAACAGCTTCCCCCGGCAGCCCGAATACGGCCATTACCGGTCCAAGAAATTTGCCTACACTGTTCATTATACCAGTAATATCCAAAAATTGAATCAGTACATAGGCCAAAACCATGGCGGGAGCAATCATTTCTGCACCAATATAGAAGCCCTTTTTTGCACCTGCCACAAATTCCTCAACGATGCTAGGCTTAATTTTTTGCAAATCAGCAGTTTGATCAGCCATTTACTGCGCCCTCCTTCATCTGGTTTTTTCTCACCACATGCCAATTTATATACATTCGAACCAGGTTTGCACCCATCACTTTAACAACAAAAATCAGTGCAATAATAATACCCACAGGCAAAACACTGATAGGCAGCAAAGCCGCACCGGTGCCGAAGGTATTGGTAACGGGGGCAGACCCGGCATATTGATAGGCGACAAAAATTGTCCGTTCTTCATCGGTCATCATCTTATCCTCGACTAACCCCTTGGTCATGACCGCCGCCACATCAGAACTGGTCAGGCTGCTGACAAAAGCCAGCCCGCTGGCACCGGGAATACCCAGCAAGGGCCGTAAGACAGGACGGAACAAAACTTCTGCTGCCCGTAAGGCTCCTAATGACTCGGCCACTTGGATACAGCCCAGAGCAAACATGAGTGTCGGAAATAACGTCAGCGCAAACATGAAACCATCACGGGCACCCGTACCGCCTTTTCCGGTAAAGATTACGCCCTTGGCAACCTGTCCGAAATCCCCTGTAAGAACCTGAAAATCCAAAGCTCTCAACAGACCATCGCTTTTTGCAAATATTCCGGAAAAGGATATTAGTAAAATGGCCAGCGACAACCAGCCTTTCCAGGTAACTTTGTACTTTTCTTGACTTTGCTGCATCATGTATTCTCCTCCTAATTTACTTTAACCAGCTAATTTTTCTCAGGTTAATCGCAACCTGCAGGTGTTAAGCATTGCCCAGTTTCAGTACGCAGGCTACCAGTAATTTAGCTCTTTCAAACAGCGTTTCAACAATGGCATACTCTTCGGGACTATGATTCCGTCCGCCCTTTACACCCATAGCACATACCGTGGGTACACCTGCCAGCACGGTATAGGCCGAATCAGACCCGCCGCCTACATACTTTGCATAAGGGGTGCCAAAACCATTTTCTTCACTGGCTTCCTTCACGAGCGCAAATAATTGTTTTACCCCCTCCGTTGTTTTCATTGGCTTAATACCATCCATAAACGCAACCTGAGTGGTCGTACCTTCAATATGCGTCTTAGCTGCAACCGCCTCAACCTGTTTGATAATTCCCGGTAGATCATCGGGATCTTTATAGCGAACATCAATAAAAATTTTTGCATAATCAGGAACAGCGGTAGAGGTTGTCCCACCTTGAATTACGCCAACATTATACGTAATGCCCTTTTCCCAGTCAGTCAAATTTTGAGCGGCGATGATCTTATGAGCAATTTCCAGAATGGCGCTCCGGCCATTTTCAGGATCATTACCGGCATGTGCTGCAATTCCTTTGACTTCCAGCATAATCCGGGCCACGCCTTTACGGCCGACAACAATGCCATTGTCGACAAAGCCTGTTTCCGTATTAAAAGCCGCTGCATATCCCTTGGCCTCACTAATAAGTACTTCATCGGCGCTAGAATTGGCATGTAAAACCTCTTCATCGCCGGCAAGCAAAACTTTAATCCTGCGCGAGTCATAGCCGATAGAATGTAATGCCTTGATTGCATAGAGAAAAGCTACGATACCGCCCTTCATATCGAGAACTCCCGGCCCGTAAGCAATGCCGTCTTTAATGGTAAACGGACGCTCGGCAATTGCTCCGGCAGGACAGGCAGTATCCATGTGGCCTAAGAAAATAACGCCTGCTTCGGGGCGATTTTTACCAAATTCCGCGACCAGCATGTTACCGGCTTTTTCAAAGTTAACCAGATAGGAGCTTGCCCCTTCTTTGTCAAACTCTTGCTTAAACCTGGCAGCAACCGCATCTATCCCCGCTTTTTCGTGGGGCCCGCTCTCCATAGTAACTACCTCACGCCATAACGCCACCATTTCTTCCCGATGGTTGTCCACAAATTGAAAGGCCTTATGCTTTTTCTGATCCATAATTCTCCTCCTTTATACTTAAGGCATCTTGTTTTTGCCTTAGTTGCTTTTTAAAATTCACAATAAAAAAAGGCACTTTTTAAACAAAAAATCCTCTTTCGTTTAAAAGCGCCTTTGCTTTATCACTCCATTACAAAATAAACAGCATGCCTGCTCTTGATTCGGTACTAGTTATGGTTGAACGTTCCATCATTCACTTGAAATCCACAATCGGTATACGATAGTCTTTTATTATTCTTTTTACTTCTTCAATCCGGGAAGCGTCAGGTGTTGTATAGGCTGCACCTACAGCCCCCAGAGCGCGACACTTTGCTTGGCCGAAGTCATGATAAGGAAGCAGTTCTATACCTGCTACGCGTGTATGCTCGCGAAGAAACTCACAGGTTTGCCTGATATTTGTCTCACCGGCATTGATTTCTTCAATAAGTGGGATGCGTACAATTGTCTTGGGATGCATTTCAGATATTCGGATAATGTTTTCCAAAATGCGGTGATTGCTGACGCCGGTAAACTTCCGGTGAATTTGATCATCCATGTGTTTAATATCCACGAAAACGCATTCCAGAAGTTCAAAGATATCCTTTACCTGCTCCCATTCAAAGTAGCCGCAGGTTTCAACGGCAGTATCAATGCCAAACCGGTTGCAGGCAGCCACAAGCTGTCGCAGGAATTCAGGCTGCATGAATGGCTCTCCGCCGGAGAAAGTGACTCCACCTCCGGACTCACGATAGAAAACGGTGTCTCTTTTGATTATTTTCAAAACATCTTCAACAGTAACGGTAGAGCCTATGTTCTTCCTGGCACCTGTAGGACACACGGCGCAGCATTTACCGCAAGTCCGGCACTTCTCCCTATTTAATTCCCCAATACCCTGGTCTGTCACAGTAACCGCATCAGCAGCACATATCTGGCTGCACCGCCCGCACCCGTTACACCGCTCACGGAAAAACAGCACTTCGGAGTTACTATTCCATGACTCCGGATTAGCACACCATTCACACCGCAACGGACAGCCCTTTAGAAAAACAGTGCTTCTGATTCCTTCGCCATCATGAATAGACCAACGTTGTATTTGAAATATATTACCGCTAAAATGCTTCATAGGTGGTTCTTTCAATAATGGCATCCTGGGCCTCACGGGAGAGATTGACGAATTGTGTACTGTAGCCGGCGACTCTGACAAGCAGGTCTTTGTAGTCTTCCGGTTCTGCCTGGGCCTTTCTCAGTACTTCTGTAGAAATAACATTAAACTGCACATGAAAAGCACCAAGCGCAAAATAGGCCCTAATAATAGCTGCTAAGTTTTTCAGATTTCTCTCAGTCTTCAATAACTCTGGCGCAAATTTAATATTAAGTAATGTACCGCCAGAGTGCACATCGTGATTAATTTTAGCAACTGAGCGCATAGCAGCAGTTGGACTTGTCAAATCAGTACCGGCATGTGGTGAAACACCTTCCGTCAAAGGACTTTTCGCTTTCCTGCCGTCCGGTGTCGCCCCAATCACGCTGCCTGCCGGAATGTAATTAGAAATGCCCATAAATGCCGAATTAAAGGGTGAGCCGAAATAGTCTTTGTATGACCGTATCTCTTTGTGATAAAACTCGCTTATTTCCACGGCAATTGTGTCAACATAGTCATCATCATTACCATATTTGGGGCAGGCCAGCGCCGCCAGCCTCAATTCTTCATAACCTTTCCAGTCGGCTGCCAATGCTTTGCTGATCTCATCTATTGTATATTTTCCTTCTTCAAATACCAGTTTTTTAATTACGGCCAGTGAATTAGCCGAGTCAGCCACGCCAATTCCGGTAAGGACCGGGCCAAGATTGTATTTTGCGCCGCCTTTACTCAAGTCTTTCCCCTTTTCCATGCATCCGTCCACCAGCAGGGAAAGGTAAGGTCTTGGCACCATTTCAGCATGAATTTGCTGAGCAGTGATCGATCCGATAACCGAATGTTTGATCAGATAAGCCAGCTGCCTGTAAAATGCCGTTTTTACCTCTTCAAACGTTTTAAACTCTGCAGCGGGTTTTTCATTTAGCCCCATAGCTTCTCCGGTAATGTTGCTTTTACCGTCGTTTAATGCATACTCGATAGCTGCCGCCAGATTAATACTAACCGCCGATGTCCACTCACCCACTTTTCTGAAATGGGGTACTACACAGCCGCAGTTGCTCCAGTCTCGTGCATCTTCAGGCGAAAGTCCTGCTGCCAGCAGCATTTCCGATCCGACCCGGTCATTATGAATTGCCGGAAAACCAGTTCCTGCACTGACCAGCTTGCATACGGCCATCAAAAATTCATCCGGACTGTCCGGGTGAATCCGTACACTTAGGCCCGGCTGGTGGGTCTTCACATTTTCCGTAGCTTTTAGACACATGTACGAGATCTCGTTCGTTCCATCCCGGCCATCTCTCATTCTGCCGCCTACAGTCAAATTCTGAAAAGAATTATAACCGGCAAAGAATTTGGCCGTATTGCTGGAAATAGCCCATACCCATTCGGAAAGTTTGATCCAGAGGGCCTCAATCAACTCCTGCGCCTTTTCTGGGTTGGTCGCGCCACATTCCTTGTCAGCAGCATAGTAAGGATACATATATTGATCAAATCTGCCCAAGTTGAGCGCCAATGAGTTTTCGGACAATATAGAGCCAAGCTGGGTAAACCAGACTGCTTGAATTGCTTCATGGAAACTTTCGGGAGGATGTTCAGGCACCTTACGGCAAACCCTCGCGATTTCCAGCAGCTCTGCTTTTCGTTCAGCATCAGTTTCAGTCTGAGCCAATTGGCCTGCTTTATCTGCATATCTTTGGGCAAGAGCAATAATTCCCTCGGAGACTAAAATTGCAGCCTTATAAAAATCAATTTTTTCCAGCCCTTCTGCCGTCGTAGGCTCAAGAGTTTGCAGATAGGCAAGCGCTTCTTTTCTGAGACCGCCAAACCCCTTTTGGAAGATAATATCCTGGTAATCAGCAGTGATTTCTCCTACTGCGCTTCGCCACTTAGAATCATTGTCGATAATACCGGTATCAATGAGAATTTTTCCGGTTTCTGCATTAATCCTGGATAAGAAGGTTTCTTCCAGCGATTTGCCTTTCCAGTAGGGAAAAACCTCGGTGCGCAGTGTCTGTTTTGCCAGGTCGTCAATGCGATATGGATCCTGACTGCGGCTTGCAAAGGAATCCATTTCACTGTCAACCCACTTCCAGGAATACTCAGGGCATATAATGCCCGACTTCCGGAACTCACCGATGGCGCCGACAATTAATTCATCAGCAAAGATAGTTACCGGGATGTTTGCACATACTTCCTTAAACGCCTTTGCTCTTCGTAAAATGACCGATTCACCTTCGGTATTTTTATGTGATCCGGTAAAAGCGATTGCCCGCTGGATACTAATCGACGGTTTAGAATCAATGTATGACTTTTTAAAACTCTCAATCCGTTTGCTAGACATGTATCTGCCTCCTTATGATAAGTGGAGTTACCTATGTTACAAAAACACAGTTGCTCGACTTCTTTCCTCGTATAATTTCATTTGGGTTTCAGACAATTGCTGCTATGCCTTTACTATAGTATTTTTCATTATCTCTGTAAACGACATTTTCGAATGAATACTGTATACATTCGAAAATGTTATTTATTACAAACAAAAAGACCATCTTAACAACAATCTCTCATTAGCTGAGAAAGTCGTTAAAGACGGTCAGTATTCGTTTAAGGCTGACTTAAATATCCGGCCAGGCTGGAGCTTGCCTCCGCCATATGGCACCGCAATAAATCCTGTGCGGCTTTGGTATCTCGTTGAATACAAGCGCTTAGCAGATCTCGATGCTCCTGCTGCGATTTAGTCTGATAATTCATTGTTGACAAGTATATGCGCATATACCGCTCGACATTGTTATGCATGTTATGAATCAGGGCAAGAAGCTTAGGTCTTCGGGCAGGCCGATACAGGGTTTCATGAAACCGCCAGTTCAGCACGCCCACTTGGCTGTTTTGCAGAATATGATCTGCTTCTTGCAAAATTCCATCGGCCGCTATAAAGTCTTCCTCTGTCAAATTGGGAATAGCCAACTCCAGCGCCCCTAATTCCAGAAACAGCCGTATGTCAAATATCTCCTGAGCTTCATCTGCTGAAAGTACAGCAACCACTGCTCCGCGGTTAGGGTAGAATTTAACTAATCCTTCTGCTTCCAGATTCTTTAAAGCTTCGCGCAAAACGCTCAAACTTACGTTAAACCTTGAGGCTAATTCTTCTTGCTTGAGTTGAAATCCTCCGCTAAGCTCCCCGGTCAGAATTGCTTCCCGAAGACTATTAGTAACCATATGCGGCAATGTACGATATGGAGATTCTGTTGGAGACTTTAAATTATATTTCTTCATACCTATACTATAATGTTTTTCGTTTCATACGTAAATTAAATTCTTTGTATGCTATATACGTTTTTCACCTGTTATTTTTTGCAATGCCGCGATATCTTGCGTCACTTCCAGTGTTCCCTGGTAGTCGCCTTGAGCATCGCGGATAGCAAAATACCGGATAGAAACATATTTCTCACCCATGTGAATCCAAAAGTCTTCTTGCTCTTTTTTACCCGACTTAAAGTCGGCTACCAGCTGGTCTACGATATGTACACTAGCCGGAGGATGACAATTTTCCACTTTACGGCCAATAATGGTCCGCGTGCGCGGGAAAATACGGTCTTTAGTCGCAGAAAAGAATTTCACTGTATCATTTTTGTCGACAAAAGTGATATCTACCGGCAAATGACTAAAGATCAGTTCTAGTTCTTTGGGAGTAAGCACGCCTGTATCGAATTTAATAGAATTTCCGCTATTACCTTCTTTCAATACACGTCCGGCCTCTGCAGTACCTCCGGTTGGCTGCCACCCTTTCTCAGGCTCAACCAAACAATAACCTATTTCATCACTATCTGCCAGAATCTGTTGCCACTCATCTTCAGCTAGCGTTTCCAGCGCCATTGGCAAGAGGATCTTTTCCTCTTTAAAAATCATTTCACCGATGCGTTCCAGTGTATCTTCTGCCTTGCTGATAAGGTCACCGTGGCTGCCGGGCTGATACGCCGCAGCCAGTTTTTTGGTTGCTTTCAGCTGAGCCCGGATTTCATCGTCCACTCCCCACATTACCTGCGGCGGAGCTGTAATGCCGTGTTTCTCTAAGTAAGGGAAAAGTAAATTCTCCTTACGGCTGTAGTGTTTATCAATATCCCATAACAAATTAAGCTTTTCCGTAATACCTAGCGCAACTGCTTTCTGTTTATCTGCTGCAGCTCTCTGCAATTCACTTAGTAATGGCTTGATTTCATCACGGATTAATTTTTCCAAGGCCCGATTTTCTTGTCGGAAAGTATAAACCGGGTGACCAGGAACAACCGACACCTCCGGTGCATGATCCAAGGCATCACGGAATACAGCCGAGTGGACATCACACAGCCGCTGCACTTCCGTGATAGGCAGGCCCTCATCGATTAACGACTGCTCTACTGATGACAGTTCTCCTGGTGCTAAATCTTTGATCACTTCATCAAAACGGGTTTTAACGGTTGCTAATGGTTTGCCTTCATGCAGATCGGTGATGATTTCGCGTAACACTTTCTTACGATGCTCACGATTATTAATGAATTCACTCAAACCGGATTCCTCCTATAGCTGATGCAATTTTTCCCAGTTATTGTGTGCACTTATGCTGTATTTTACCCCTTGATTAGGCAAAATCGGCTTATATACAAAAAAAGGCGCAGAACAGTGTGTTCTACGTCTTTTTCTTAGCCTTACGCGATTATTTTTCCTACTATTACCTGTTAATTCCAAGGATACACCGTGCTTCCTCAGAGCTGGCTGCTTCCTTGTTGGCATCGCGAACGATACGGACTGTCCGGGCACCGGCTCGGCATTAGACTTGGCTAAGCGGTTCTTAGCATAGTACACATTATCTTCCATGCCAACCCGCACATGGCCGCCCATTGCGATAGCGGCCAGCATGATGGGAATATGACCGCTGCCAATTCCCAGGGCTGACCAAGAATACTTTGCCAATCAAAGCAGAAATTGTTTAGTCAATTTCCCTTATCCGGATATACCTTGGTCGGAACTGCCTTTCTCTTCTACCGGTTGTTCCACTTTAAAGATATTTACATTCCTATCCAGTGAAAGCGCTATATCATCCAGACAGGCGGCAGAAGTAGAGATGTGTTTTGTCAGCAGCTTCAGTTTCGCCAGCTCAATGTCCAGATTATTGATTTTATTTTGCAGCGAAAATGAAGTGCCCGCACTTTGGTCAATAACCGTCTGCACTAAAAACTTGCGTCGCAATATTTCGATCTTGTCAAATACGTCTTGAACGCTGATTAACCCCTCAAAACTACCGTCGGCCACCATCAGCTTCATTTGATTAACGGCAGCCTTCACTTCCTCAATGGCATGCAGCATTTCATCGTTAGGATAGTTTCCGGCAACCGCTGTCTGACCGGAAGCAAGAACACTTTCCCTCAAACTGTCTACTCCGTTTTCCATGCTTTTTAGCGCTTCTCTGGCTTCGGTTATATCATCAAGCAAATTATAAGATGCTTCTTTTAACGTAGAAGAATTATTTAAGAGCCTGCCTATCAGCAGGGCAATATTATTGAGCATAGCATTCAGCGCATTTCCTACCACCCTGAATTCATCATTTGGAGTACGATGAAGCCTTGCGGTAAGGTTGCCGTTTTGAACCTGTCTCATCACTTCAGCCAATTCATTAACCGGGCCGAAGAATGAGCTGGACATAACATAAGCCAGCGCGGCGGAGATCAGGATCACCAACAGGCAAACCAGGGCCAGGCCCTTAAATAGTTCTCTTGTGGTGTTAAAAATCTCCGAACTATAACTTCCGGTGACAATATACCAATTCCATGGCTCATAATAAGTAAAATACGCGATTTTCTGGCGTCCATCTAAGTCATAGGTGATCGAGCCGTTTTTCTTCTGCAGTATCTCCCGCGCCCACGGGAAACTTAAGGCACTCTGCCCCTGTCTTTGCGGATGGATAATAAAGTCACCTTTGGGATCCATGACAGTTACATAGCCCGTTTCTCCAACTACTATGTTCTTTATTGCGTCCAGCAGCTCATATTCTTGCTCCCGGCGGCCTAGCACAAAGGCTCCGATTAGCTTTTCATCCTTATCAAAAATTGGCTGATAAATCATGGCATGCATGATTCCTTCCACGCTGCCGCGTCCCTGCCAACGCTGGCTGTTAATCAGCCTTTCGTATATCGGCCCTGAATCAATCAGAGTACCGACGATGCGGTTACCGTCGGCCTGACGGACATTGCTTGCTACCCTGATAAACTTGTTATCCTTAAACTGAAATATGGTTGCCGGGATCTTCTGTTTAGCAATTAAAATATCAACCAGTGTATTATCGCCGGTAATCTTCTGACTGCCGATATACCAGGCAGGCAGCCTGTAACTACCTATCTCTACCATATCAGAGTAATTAAAATGGCTTTCACCTAGCGAAACCAGCTTTTCATCAAACGCTGCGGCGGCACTTTCCATCCAGCGGGTTAATACTTTTTGCTGGGTATCAACCATATTATAGATACCTTTATTAATATTATTAATATTTTCTTCATTCTGTTTCGCAATTTTTTCTGAAATTAGGTAATAGCTGAAACCGCCCATAATAAGCAACGGGA
>Ga0366780_1152_pt1 | contig 9772 bp, 5 predicted proteins | sample BONcelN113001E11_FD_207073 | JGI IMG/M metagenome (GOLD analysis project Ga0366780, IMG submission 207073) | Enriched cells from coal bed in the Powder River Basin, Montana, United States - BONCAT cells N11 rep2 HSBNCT.N11.300.1.E11 ...
AGCTATTCCTGTTGTCTTGCAAGGCCGTGACGTGATGGGCGCAGCCCAGACTGGCACCGGCAAGACCGCCGGCTTTTCATTACCCATCATTCAATTGCTGCTGGCGCATGCCAATGCCAGCGCTTCGCCCGCGCGTCATCCGGTGCGCGCGCTGATCCTGACGCCGACCCGCGAACTGGCCGACCAGGTCGCCGATAACGTGAAAGCGTATTCGCGCTACACGCCATTGCGCTCGACCGTGGTGTTCGGCGGCATGGACATGGCGCCGCAAACCGCCGCCCTGCGCGCAGGCGTCGAAATCGTCATCGCCACGCCGGGGCGCCTGTTGGACCACGTGCAGCAAAAGACGCTGAACCTGTCGCAGACGCAGATCCTGGTGATGGATGAAGCCGATCGCATGCTGGATATGGGCTTCTTGCCGGATTTGCAACGCATTATCAATCTGCTGCCCAAGCAGCGGCAAAACCTGATGTTTTCCGCGACCTTCTCGCCGGAGATCAAGAAGCTGGCCAACAGCTTCCTTGATAAGCCGGTGACCATCGAAGTCGCGCGCAGCAATGCCACCGCCGAGAACGTTACGCAAATCATCTACAAGGTTGAGGAAGAGTTCAAGCGCCAGGCCGTTGCGCACATCGTTCGCGAGCGTAACCTGAAGCAGGTGATCGTGTTTTCCAATACCAAGATCGGCGCCTCGCGGGTAGCGCGCGAACTCGAAAAGCAGGGACTCAAGGCTTCCGCCATTCACGGCGACAAGTCGCAATCGGAACGCATGGCTGCGCTGGAAGCTTTCAAGCAAGGCGGCATTGAAATTCTGGTTGCCACCGACGTAGCCGCGCGCGGCCTCGACATTGCCGAGCTGCCTTGCGTGATCAACTACGACTTGCCTTACAACGCCGAAGACTACGTCCACCGCATCGGCCGCACTGGCCGCGCCGGCGCACTGGGCGATGCGATCTCGCTGGTGACGGACAAGGATGCCCGGCTGCTGGCGGATATCGAAAAGCTGATCAAGAAACAGCTGGTGCCGACCGAACTGGCCGGCTTCGTGCCGCATGCCGGGCACGGTGGGCATGGCAGCGAAGCTCGTGAGGGCCGTGCGCGCCGCGATGAAGGGCAGGGGCGCGGCGGCTATGGCAGCGAACGTGGCGGCGAACGCCGTCCGCGGCGTGACGAAGAGCATGGCGGACGCGGCGAGCGCAACGCTTATGCGCCGGCACAGCGCAAGGAAAAAATCGATCCGTGGTTCCTGAAACCTTACGAGCCGCAGCAGAGTGCTGCGTCAGTATCGGCGCTGGAAAGCGGCAGTACTCCGGCTCCTACTTCTGGCAAAAATTCTTCTTCGGCTAAGGCGCAAAAGCCCAAGCTGGCAGCCTTATTGGGTGGTTTGCCCAAGCGTTGAGATTGTTTGCAGGCGCGCGCGCCAAGCGGCCACTGCTTGGCTCCAGAACTCTTCGATTGCCTGCGGTGCGTGATTGACACCGAGTCCCAGAAACTGCGCCGCCCGCATTAATTCAGCCAGCGGTTCATTCGTGTCTAGCGCCAGTGCACCGGTTTGCTTGGAAAGTTTTTCGCCAGCTTCATTCGTCACTACCGGCACGTGGAGATAGGACGGCGTCGGTATCCCCAGCAAGCGCTGCAGATAAATCTGGCGCGGCGTTGAATCCAGCAAGTCGGCGCCCCGCACCACATGCGTGACACCCTGGGCCGCGTCATCCACCACCACTGCCAGCTGGTAAGCCCAGAAACCATCGGCGCGTTTCAGGACGAAGTCGCCCACTTCGGTTGCGAGCTGTTGCGTTATCAAGCCCATCCAGCGATCGTGAAAACTGATCATGCCTGCCGGGCCGCCCACATCCGGAACTCTGACGCGATAAGCGCGCGCCGTCTTCCCAGGAGCCAGGCCACGGCGGCATGTGCCCGGATAGACCGCAGCACCATCGGCGGCAATGCCGATGCGCGAATCGGCAATCTCGCGGCGCGTACAGCCGCAGGCATATACCCACGGCGATAATTGTGCGAATGCCGCCTCGTATAGAGGCTTGCGCCGGCTTTGCCACACCACTTCGCCATCCCAGCGCATGCCAAAGGCGGCCAGTGTCGCCAGGATGTCTTCCGCTGCGCCGGGTGGGCAGCGCGGCTCGTCGATATCCTCGATGCGCACCAGCCACTGGCCATGGTGAGCACGGGCATCCAGGTAGCTGGCCATGGCAGCCACCAGCGAACCGCGGTGCAGGGGGCCGGTGGGGGAGGGGGCGAAGCGGCCGATGTAATGCATGCTTCCTAGCGCGAAACCGGGTCTTTCAGGAGTTGTTGCAGATACCGGCCATAGCCGTTCTTGCTGAGCGGCTGCGCCAGTTTTGCCAATTGCTCGCTATCGATGAATCCATTGCGCCAGGCGATCTCTTCAGGACAGGCCACTTTCAAGCCTTGCCGGTGTTCGATTGTTGAGATAAACAAACCGGCTTCCAGCAGGCTGTCATGGGTACCGGTATCCAGCCAGGCATAGCCGCGTTGCATGATTTGCACATTCAGGCTGCCTTGGTTCAGATAAGTCTGATTCACATCCGTGATTTCCAGTTCGCCGCGAGCGCTCGGCTTGATTGATCTGGCAATGTCCACGACCTGATTATCGTAAAAATACAGGCCGGTCACGGCGTACTTGCTCTTGGGCTGCTGCGGCTTTTCTTCAATGCTGACAGCCTTGCCTTGCGCATCAAATTCCACCACGCCATAGCGCTCCGGATCGCTCACGTGATAGGCAAATACCGTGGCGCCTTCTTTCTGTGCATGCGCATTTTTCAGCAAGACGGAAAAGTCATGGCCGTAAAAGATATTGTCGCCCAGGACAAGGGCGCTCGGTGAGTTGCCGATGAATTGTTCGCCGATGAGGAATGCCTGAGCCAGGCCGTCCGGGCTGGGTTGGACTGCATACTGCAGGTTGATGCCCCATTGTGAGCCATCGCCCAGCAGTTGACTGAAGCGTGGCGTGTCCTGCGGTGTGCTGATGAGCAGGATGTCGCGCATACCGGCCAGCATCAGTGTGCTGAGCGGGTAATACACCATCGGCTTGTCATACACTGGCAGCAGTTGCTTGCTGATGGAAAGCGTCGCAGGATGCAGGCGGGTTCCTGAACCGCCGGCCAGGATGATGCCTTTGCGTGGTGTAGTCATAACAATCGGAATAAGTCGGTAGAAAGCAGCAAGACTCTATCCTACGCGTAAATGGAAAAGGCGTACACGGCGTATGCTGCGCAATGAGAATGCCTTATCGATTGCAGGCTTGATGATTTTTTAAGAGCTGGCTGTCTCAGCTGCGTCCATACCTATCCTGAAAACGCACGATATCGTCTTCGCCGACATATTCACCGCTTTGCACTTCGATCATCACGAGATCAAGAATGCCGGGATTTTCAAGCCGGTGCTGATGTCCGGCAGGGATGAACGTGGATTCGTTGGTGGCGACAAGGTGCTCCTTCTCTCCATTCACCACCTTCGCCATGCCGCTGACCACGATCCAATGCTCGCTGCGATGATAATGCATTTGCAATGAGAGAGAAGCTCCGGGCTTGACCACGATGCGCTTGATCTTGAAGCGCGGGCCTTCTTCCAGAATGGTGTAGGTTCCCCACGGGCGGTGCACGGTCAGGTGCACTTTGTGAGCCTCGTGCCCCTTCTCTTTCAGCGCGCTGTACAAGTGCTTGACATCCTGTGCACGGGATTTGTCGGCGACGAGCAGCGCATCTGGCGTATCGACAATGATCAGGTTTTCGACTCCGACTGCGCCGACAATGCGTTTGTTACTTTGAATGTAGCAGCCGGAGACGTCATGCAGAATCGCTTCGCCATTGATGCGGTTACCCTGTTCGTCGGACGTCACCAGATCGCCAAGCGCGCGCCAGGAGCCGATATCGCTCCAGCCGATATCGCAGGGTACTACCGCAACCTGGCTGGACTTTTCCATGACGGCGTAGTCAATGGAATTGTCCGGCACTTTGGCAAAGCTGTCCGGTTCAAGCTCGATGTGGCTGAAATTTATACCAGCGGCGGCACGGGAAGCGTCGAGGCAGGATGTGACGGCGTTCAGGATATCGGGACAGTGCTGCTCCAGCGCTTGCAGCATGATGCCTGCTTCAAAACAGAAAATCCCGGCATTCCACAGGAAGCGGCCCGACTCCAGATATTCCTGGGCTTTTTCGAGCGAGGGCTTCTCTACAAAGCGCAAGACGGTATTGTCATCAGCCTCGATATAGCCATATCCGGTTTCGGGGGAAGTAGGCTGAATCCCGAACGTGACCAGTTTGCCGGCACGCGCCAGATTAGTTGCCAGTGTGACGGCGTGGGCAAAGGCATCCGTATCTGCGATCAGATGATCCGCTGCGAGCACCAGCATGACGGCATCTTCGCCATGAGCGCGGGCGACATGCAGCGCGGCCGCAGCGATCGCTGCGGCAGTGTTGCGCCCGAAAGGTTCAAGGATGTAGGAAGTAGGTATGGATTGCCGATTAACTTCGCGGAAATCGTCTTGCGTTTTAAATAGTAATTCCCGGTTGGTGACAGTTAAAATTTCCTTCACCCCAGGAAGCTGCGCTCCGCGCAAGAATGCTTTTTGCAAAAGGCTTTGGCCATCTTCCAATCTAATGAATGGCTTGGGATGCATCTCCCGAGAGACGGGCCATAGCCGCGAACCTGCACCGCCGCATAGGATGGTTGGAACAAGGTTCATACAAGCTCCCTGGAATTTTTGTTGACAAACAGTATTTAACTTTCGGCAACATTGTATTCAAAATTTATTAGAATTTAAATCTATTTCATTTTATTTAACAAAGGAGGGTATTACTGCGACGTGCAATCTCGGTGATGCACGCTAAAAGAGAGGGAATCGCAGCCAGACGTGTAAAACGATGGGCCGTTTTATGTGGCTATTGTGGAGTCAGTGGAAAATGAATGGCCGCAGTAACGTTGCCGCGGCCATTTCAGCGGGAAGCCCGCATTCATGCATGCATCGATGAAGTGCAGTTAGGCTGCGCACTGCTTACAAAGCTTCCCATAAATCAGGACCGGCTCTTCCTGTGCCTCACCCTTGATCACTGCCCCGCAATCCTTACAACGGATTTCGCCCGACGGTTTTAATTCAGGCGTCAGGGCCGTGCGGTAGTCGAACACGAAGCATGAGCCCGTGTAATGCTCGCCGCCCACTTGCTCGAAGTATTTCAGGATGCCGCCTTCGAGCTGATACACATTTTCATAGCCGATGTTCTGCATATGGATCGCCGCTTTTTCGCAGCGGATGCCACCAGTACAAAAAGTGACGACGGTCTTGTCGGCCAGTTCATCCTTGTGCTTCGCGACGACTTCCGGGAAATCGCTGAATTTCTTGATGCGGTAGTCGAGCGTATTGTCGAAGGTGCCGACATCGACTTCGAACGCATTGCGCGTGTCCATCATCACCACCGGCTTGCCTTCGTCATCCACGCCGGCATCGAGCCAGCGCTTGAGCGTCCTGGCATCGACAGCCGGCGCGCGGCCTTTTTCCGGCTGGATCAGCGGCATTTTCATGGTGATGATTTCCTGCTTCAGCTTGACCATCATGCGCTTGAATGGCTGCGTGTCGGAATGGCTTTCCTTGACTTCGATATCGGCAAAGCGTGTATCGCTGCGCAGCCAGGCGAGGAAGTGGTCGATCGATTCGCGCACGCCGGCCAGAAACAGGTTGATGCCTTCGGGGCTCAGCAGGATCGTGCCTCTCAGGTCGAGTTCGCGGCACAGGTCCTGGAATTGCGGGCGCTTTTCCTCGGTGTCGTCGAAACTGATGAACTTGTAGGCGGCGATGTTGACGATAGGGGCAGGTGTGGACAGCATGGAAACTTCTCTAAGTCTTTGATTTGTCGATATTATATGCGGTATGTTCAAAAGCTCGCATTTTTCCGCCGTTCAATTACGACGGACGGTAAAATAGCTGGATGACTTCCCCGCAATTCATCCATCTCCGTCTTCATTCCGAGTATTCCATCGTCGATGGCCTGGTGCGCATCGATGATGTCGTCAAGGCCGCCGCCAAGGACCAGCAGCCGGCGCTGGCGATTACCGACCTGGCCAACCTGTTTGGCATGGTCAAATTCTACAAGGCTGCGCGCGGCAAGGGCGTCAAGCCGATCGCCGGCTGCGACGTCTGGATCACCAATGACGAAGACCGCGACAAGCCTTCGCGTCTGCTTTTGCTGGTCAAGAACCGCGATGGCTACCTGCAGCTCTGCGAGCTGCTGACCCAGGCGTGGCTGACGAATATACATCGCGGCCGCGCCGAGATCCGCGTCGAATGGCTGGAAAAGCTGCAGCCGGGCGGCCTGATTGCCCTGTCGGGCGCGCAATGCGGCGACATTGGCATGGCGATTGATAATGGCAACCTGGATGCTGCGGAAAAATGCGCGCAACGCTGGGCGCAGATTTTTCCAGGTCATTTTTACATCGAAGTGCAGCGGGGCGGCCAGCCTAACATGGAGCCGCACCTGCGCCAGTCCGTATCGTTGGCCGCCAAGATCGGCTTGCCGGTGGTGGCGACTCACCCGGTGCAATTCCTCAAAGCCGAAGAATTCGTCGCCCACGAAGCGCGCACCTGTATCGCGGAAGGCGAGATCCTCGCCAATGCGCGCCGCGTCAAGCGCTTTAACGAGCAGCAGTATTTCAAGAGCCAGGAAGAGATGGCGGCGCTGTTTGCCGACATGCCGGCGGCGCTGCAGAATACGATCGAAATTGCCAAGCGTTGCAATCTGAATCTTGAGCTGGGCAAGCCCAAGCTGCCGTTGTTCCCGACGCCGGACGGCATGTCGCTCGACGACTTCCTCTCGCAACAGGCCAAGCAAGGCCTGGAAGAGCGGCTCGTGCATCTGTATCCGGATGAGGCCAAACGCGAGGAAGCACGTCCGCGTTACGAAGCGCGCCTGCAGTTCGAGATCGATACGATCAACAAGATGAAATTCCCCGGCTACTTCCTCATCGTGGCCGATTTCATCCAGTGGGGCAAGAACAATGGCGTCCCGGTAGGGCCGGGGCGTGGCTCCGGCGCGGGCTCCCTGGTGGCGTATTCGCTCAAGGTTACCGACCTCGACCCGCTCGAATACAACCTGCTGTTCGAGCGCTTCCTGAACCCGGAACGCGTGTCGATGCCTGACTTCGATATCGACTTTTGCCAGGAAAACCGTGACCGCGTGATCCAGTACGTCAAGGACCGCTATGGCCGCGACGCCGTCTCGCAGATCGCCACTTTCGGTACCATGGCGGCCAAGGGTGCGATACGCGACGTCGGCCGCGTGCTCGACATGGGTTACATGTTCTGCGACGGCATTTCCAAGCTGATTCCCTTTAAGCCCGGCAAGCAGGTGAGCATTGCCGACGCCATCGAGGAAGAGCCGCTCCTGAAGGAGCGCATGGAAAACGAGGAAGAGGTCCGGCAGCTGATCGACCTCGCGCAACAGGTCGAAGGCATCACGCGTAACATCGGCATGCATGCCGGCGGCGTGCTGATCGCGCCGGGCAAGCTGACCGACTTCTGTCCGCTCTACACCCAGGGCGGTGACGCCGGCGTGGTGTCGCAGTACGACAAGGATGACGTCGAAGCCGTCGGTCTGGTGAAGTTCGACTTCCTGGGCCTGACCACGCTGACCATCCTCGATCGCGCGGTGCGCTACATCAAGATGCTCGATCCGGCGATGGCTGACTTCGCGCTGGAGAAGCTGCCGCTGAACGACCGGCCATCCTACGAGTTGTTGACCAAGGCGAAAACCGTCGCCGTGTTCCAGCTTGAAAGCCGCGGCATGCAAGGCATGCTGAAGGATGCGCGGCCCGACCGCTTCGAAGACATCATCGCGCTGGTGGCGCTGTACCGACCGGGCCCGATGGACCTGATCCCTGATTTCTGCCGCCGCAAGCATGGCGAGAAATTCGACTATCCCGATCCGCGCACTGAAGGCATCCTGTCCGAAACCTACGGCATCATGGTGTATCAGGAACAGGTGATGCAGATGGCGCAGGTGATCGGCGGCTACTCGCTCGGCGGCGCCGACCTGCTGCGCCGCGCGATGGGCAAGAAGAAAGCTGAAGAGATGGCAGAGCACCGCCAGATCTTCCGCGCCGGCGCTGCCAAGAATGGCCTGACGCAGGAAAAGGCCGACGAAATTTTCGACTTGATGGAAAAGTTCGCCGGCTACGGCTTCAACAAGTCGCACGCCGCCGCCTATGCGCTGCTGTCGTATCACACTGCCTATCTGAAGGCGCACCACGCCGCTGCATTCATGGCAGCCAACATGTCGCTGGCCATGGACGATACCGACAAGGTGAAGATCCTGGTCGAGGATGCGGTCGAGGTTTGCGGCCTGACGATCCTGCCACCGGATATCAACCAGTCGCATTACCGCTTCATGCCCGTGGGCGAGGCTGGCAAGAAAGCCATGCAGATCCGCTATGGCCTGGGTGCGGTCAAGGGCAGCGGCCAGAGCGCGATCGAGGCGATTGTCGCCGCGCGCGAGCAGGGCGGGCCGTTCACGGACCTGTTCGATTTCACCAAGCGCGTGGACAAGCAGCAGATCAACCGTCGCACGATCGAATCGCTGATTCGCGCCGGCGCTTTTGACTGCTTCAAGGTGGACCGCGCGATCCTGCTGGCTTCAGTTGGCCTGGCGCTGGAAGGCGCAGAGCAGGCCGCGGCATCCGCCAACCAGGTCAGCCTGTTCGGCGATGACAGTGACATGGCGGCCACGCCCGAATACATCAAGGTGCCGGCCTGGAGTGAAAAGCAGCGTTTGACCGAGGAAAAGTCCGCGCTCGGCTTTTACCTGTCCGGCCACCTCTTCAATGCCTATGCTGCAGAAGCGCGCAAGTTTGCCCGCACGAAGCTGGCAGACCTGGCGCCGTCGCGCGATCCGAAAGTGCTGGCCGGCGTGATCACGACCGTACGCACGCAGATGACTCAGCGCGGCAAGATGGTGATTGTCACGCTGGACGACGGCAGCGCCACTGTCGATATCACGGTCTACAATGAGCTGTACGACCCGAACCGGAGTTTGTTCAAGGAAGATGAATTCCTCGCCGTGATGGGCAAGGTGTCGGAAGACCGTTTCTCCGGTGGCTTGCGTGTTAGTGCCGACAAGGTGATGGATATTGCCGCAGCCCGCGCCGCATTTGGCAAGGGATTACGGCTGTCGATGAATGGCCAGGCCGATGCCAAAAAGCTCCGCGAGTTGCTTGCCCCCTTCCAGCAGGCGCAAGATGCTTGCCGGGTGGTGGTGCAATACACCAGGAACGGCGCGCTAAGCGAGTTGCAGCTGTCGGACGAGTGGCGGGTGCGCGGGGACGATGCCCTGCGTAGCAAGCTGGGGGAATGGCTGCAAGAGGGGAATGTCTGGTTTGAGTACTAGGTCAGCTCGCGTACAAGCCGCAGGAGGCATCTTAGTGCGCCTTGCGGCTTGAGTTGATGACCTAAACTCCTTGCGGTTTTGCTGCGGAGCGAAGCGCCAGGCCGCTTTGGGCGATCAGTAAGGCCATCATGATAGTAAAGAAGTGATTTTCCCGCGAACTCCAGAGTGGAGAGTTGAACAGACTGTCAGCAACCAGCAGGCTGGCAAAGCCCAGCAGCAGCGTGCGCGATTGCCAATTTGTGTCGCGCAACGCTAGCCATACCATGGATGCAATCAAACTCAGATAGGTCAGGATGCCAAGCATGCCATGGTCGGTTCCAAAAAATAAGAACTGGTTATGCGGATGCCAGCTGAACACCTCG
>Ga0366780_1153_pt1 | contig 9705 bp, 11 predicted proteins | sample BONcelN113001E11_FD_207073 | JGI IMG/M metagenome (GOLD analysis project Ga0366780, IMG submission 207073) | Enriched cells from coal bed in the Powder River Basin, Montana, United States - BONCAT cells N11 rep2 HSBNCT.N11.300.1.E11 ...
TATATCATCCTTTTGTTTACCACAATAGAAAATTCAGCTAGCCCTTTTATTAACCATGTCCAAGAAAATTATAAACCACTTTTCTCATTACCATCAAACTCAGGCAGCTATACTATTTTTACCCCCGAAAGAATTGACTTATCTTAAAATGATTCAATTGCGTAACTAACTCAAGCCTGACCCCAAACATTTTTATCTCTATGTAAAGCCCGCCAATTACAACGGCGGACTAACCCTAAAAGTTATATAGAACAATTTTCTTCTTCCACGGCTAATTCACGAACTAGTCGTAGAATCTCGCGTACTATTCTTTCTATTTCTTCAACTTCATTTTCTAACCTTGCTATTCTAGCGATAATTCTATTTTCGTCTTCATTGCAATTTCTGTCTGGCATCATTAACACCTCCTTATATTACATAATATGTTCAAGAGGTGTTAAAGGTGATAAAAACAAACATTCTTCTACGCTAAAGCTTCTCCACTCAGTATCTCTACATACCCTTCTGTCCCGTTAATCCGGATTCGCTGTCCGTCTTTGATCAGCTTAGTGGCATTTTCCACGCCTACAACTGCCGGAAGGCCATATTCCCTGGCAACAACAGCCCCATGGGTCATCATCCCGCCAACCTCGGTGACAATTCCTTTAATGGACACAAATACCGGCGTCCAACTCGGATCCGTAAATTTGGTGATCAGGATATCGCCAGGCTCGATGCGTGCATCTTCCATTCTTAAAACCACACGTGCCCGGCCTTCGACGATACCGGCTGAAACGGGTACACCAGGCAAGGCCCCCTCCGGAATATGGCCGGTGTCATATTCACCGGCTATAATCTCACCGTCGGAGGTCATGACCCGCGGTGGGGTGAGCTTTTCATAAACGGCATAGTCGGCTTTGAGGGGGGGCTTCTAATGGCGAAATATAGAGAAATAATGCAGCAAGTATTTGCCCATATGGCAGGGATGGTGGTAGTCGATCATCAATCACGCATTGTTTTTGTCGAGGGAACCTACGCAAAGTCAAGAGGGTTTGACCCGCAGCAAGTCATCGGTCAGTATGTTAAGGATGTAATCCCGACGAGTAAGCTCCCGGTTGTTGTCGAGTCAGGTAAACCGATTTTAGGCGATGTTTTTTACTATGAGGGAAAAACTGTAATATGCAATCGATACCCCTTGATCAAGGATGGGATACTTATTGGTGCCATGTCCTATCAGGTATTTGAAGGGGTTGACAAACTTTTTGAATCTATACAGGAATTGCAAAACCAACTTGACTACTACAAAGAAAAAATGAAGAAATATGCGGGAGTGCGATACTCTTTGGCAGATACTATCGGTTCGAGCACAGCCGCTTTTGAGATACGTACGGCAATTTTAAGGGCAGCATGCGCGAACTCTACCGTCTTGATCCAAGGAGAAACGGGTACAGGCAAGGAATTGGTTGCTCACGCTCTGCATCAGGAGAGTCGCCGTTCCCTTTATCCTTTTGTAAAACTCAATTGCGCTGCAATTCCCCAGGAACTGATTGAATCGGAGTTATTCGGATATGATGAAGGGGCCTTTACGGGGGCACGCAGGGCAGGAAAAAAGGGCAAATTCGAGCTGGCTGATAAAGGAACACTTTTTTTGGATGAGATAAGTCAATTGTCTATGGCAGCTCAGGCGAAACTGCTTCGTGTACTGCAAGAAAAAGAAATAGAGCGTATTGGGGGCGCGGGACCAATTCCTGTTAATGTAAGAATTATCGCAGCTACTAATGATAACCTTGAAGATATGGTAAAACAAGGCACTTTCCGGGCGGATTTATACTACCGGCTGAACGTCATTCCCATTAAAGTTGCGCCATTAAGGGAAAGAAGGTCAGATATACCCCTGCTTGTAGAAAAGTTCACAGAGAAGTATGGAGAGCAGGCGGGTTTAGGTGCAGTAACGGTAGCTCCTGATGCTATGGCGCTGCTTAGCGAGTACGACTGGCCGGGAAATATCCGGGAACTGGAACACGCTGTAGAAAGAGCGATTAATCTCTGCAGTTGCACCATACTTGAGCCAATTCACTTTGAATGGCTGCTGCCAAAGATACGGAACAAGGGAAAGGCAACTGCAGGAAGGAGCATTCAAGATGCAAGAGCAGCGAGCGAAAAGGAAATTATTTTGAATGCTCTTCAAGTTACCCGTGGTAATAAAAAAAAGGCTGCAGAATTGCTGGGTATTGCGCGGCCATTACTGTACCAAAAAATGCATCGCCTCGGCATAACCAGTTGAAATATATAGTGTAAGCACAAAAAGACAGTGTAAGTAATGACTTACACTGTCTTTTTGTGCTTTTATTTCAGGGAAGTAGCAGTATATAATGAATTTTCTGAAAATTAACTGTCAGTATACACTTACATTTCTGACTTTATTGTTATATTGATTATATTTGAAATAATTGATTGATCTGCAGTAAATTTTTCCTTACCGATTAGCTATTTTCTAGCATGGAATAGTTAGTGACTCCGCATAGTTATTGAATTCCAAGGATGTTTGGGTATTTTATTTCAGTGCTTTCAAACTCCAGTATATTTGGTGCAGTTTAAGCTTTGGCACAAATTTTGCAATATATTCTGATTGATTAGAAGAAAGGAGTAACGTGGAGCGAGGCTCGAGCCTTAATCTGTGCTCCAGAAAGATCGCAAATTTAACAGATGGAGGGATTTATATGGCAAAGCAAAACAAAATTATTATTACTGCAGCAATTACAGGAGCAACACATACTCCAAGTTTGAGTCCCTACTTTCCTTCTACACCGGAACAAATTATTAAGGATGCGGTGGGCGCTCATAAGGAAGGCGCCGCAGTAGTCCATATTCATGCCAGAGATCCGAAGGATGGCAGCCCAACCCCGGATCTAGCTATTATGAAGGAAATCGTTTCTTCTATTAAGCAACAGTGTAATGCGGTTGTTTGTATTACCACAGGTGGAGCAGTTTGGATGTCTTCAGAGCAACGTCTCGCTCCCGCAACAGAGTTGAAGCCGGAACTGGCTTCCTGCAATGCAGGGTCGGTCAATTTTGTGTTTTCCGATTTGGCAGCAAAGCTGGAAAACCCAAAATACGACTGGGAAGTTCCTTACCTCAAGCGCACTAACGAGCTGGTTTTTACAAACACTTTTACAGGGCTGGAATATTATCTGAAAACGATGAATGAGCATGGAATACGCCCCGAGTTTGAGGTGTATGACGTAGGCATGATCAATAACATTGCCTATTTTATGAAAAAAGGATTAGTACAAAAACCAGTCTATTTACAATTTGTAATGGGAATATTGGGCGGAATTCCTGCGACTGTTGATAATCTCGTCTACTTGGTTAAGACAGCCCGGGAGCAGATCGGTGACTTTGTTTGGTCTTGTGCGGCAGCGGGTAAGGCTCAGTTTCCTCTTGTTACTGCTGCCTTAACAATGGGTGGTAATGCACGGGTTGGACTTGAGGATAACCTTTATCTAAAACCTGGAGTGCTGGCAAAATCAAGTGGAGAGCAAGTTCTGCAGATTAAGGAAATTGCCGAGCGGCTTGGTTTGGAAATCGCCAGTTCTGATGAAGCTCGACAAATTCTTGAGCTCAAAGGCATAGACAAAGTCAATTATTAATGTAGACTGGAGGAGATTTAATATGAGAACAGCTATTCTAGGAGCAGGAGCACTAGGGATTATTATTGGCGCAAGGATGACTAAAAATGGTCAACAAGTAGATCTCATTGATTCTTTTAAAGAAAATGTTGACGCACTCAATGCCAATGGAGCTACCGTAACCGGTTTCCTTGAGCTGCATCAGCCGGTAAAAGCGCTAACACCGGAGGAAATGACTGGAACTTATGATCTGGTCTTGTTATTAACCAAGCAAACTGCTAATGAAACAGCCTTACCCAAGCTTCTACCCCATTTGCATAAGGACAGTATTGTTTGCACCTTGCAAAATGGTGTTCCGGAAGAGTCGGTGGCTGCGTACGTGGGCAAAGAAAGAACCATTGGCGGCGCAGTCGGCTTCGGTGCAACTTGGCTTAGACCAGGTGTGTCCGAGCTTACGTCCTCTATGGAAGCAGTAGAAAAATTTGCTTTCGAGATCGGTGAGATCGATGGAGTAGTGCGCCCGCGGCTGGAAAAAGTAAAAGAAGTCCTTAGCACTGCCGGCGGGACAACAATACTGACTAACCTTATGGGAATTCGTTACACTAAATTATTGATGAATTCAACCTTCAGCGGCATGTCGGCTGCTCTCAACGGTCTTTTCAGTGACGTATTAGCCAATCCCAAGGCTATGATTTGCGTTGCTCATATTGCCGATGAAGTTATTAAAGTTTGCCATGGTCTGGGATATCGTATGGTCGAGATGCAAGGGTCTGATTTTGAATTCCTGGAGCTCAACAGTAAAACTGAAATTCCATCAAAAATGGATTTTTACAAAAAAGTATGGGGACGCCATAATAACAAAGCCAGCATGCTCCAGGACCTTGAGAAAGGTAAAAAGACCGAAATCGACTATATTAATGGTGTTGTGTGCCGGGGCGGACGCAAATGCGGTATACCTACGCCATTCAATGATAAAGTCGTAGAACTGGTTAAAGAAGCGGAATCAAGAGGCGGGGTAAATGATTTCAGTTATCTCGAAAGGTTCAACGATATTATTGAAGCTGCCAAATAAGATATCAAGTTTAATAGCAAATATGGGAGGGGGATTTTATTATGGAAGTTTTAGGAATATTGCTTAGTTTATTCCTGCTGATGTTTTTTGCGTACCGGGGTTTTTCCGTTATCTTGTTTGCCCCTGTTTTTGCTCTGTTAGCGGCTGTAAGCCAGGGGCTTTCCCCTATGCCTGCCTATACCGAGCTCTTTATGGCCAAAGCAGTTGTTTATGTTAAATCATTTTTCCCCATATTTCTGTTAGGTGCCGTTTTCGGCAAAGTCATGGAAGAAACTGGACTGGCAAAAGCCATCGCCTACAGGATACTGCAAGCTGTTGGTATCGAGCGCAGTATATTGTCAATCGTTATTGCCGGCGGTGTATTAACCTATGGCGGTGTAAGCCTGTTTGTGGTTGTATTCGCTATTTATCCCTTTGCAGCCGCTATGTTTAAGAAAGCCGGCATTCCTAAACGCCTAATTCCGGGTTGCATTGTCCTAGGCGCATGCACTTATACTATGGATGCCCTTCCTGGTACTCCTCAAATTCAGAATATCATTCCCACTAGTTTTTTTGGTACGAATGTTTATGCTGCTCCCACGCTTGGCATAATCGGCGGAATACTGATTTTTCTCGGGGGCATGTACTATCTGGAGTGGCGGTACAAAAAGGCCAAGGCTCAAGGTGAAGGGTATGGTGAAAACCACATCAATGAACCGGCCGATATTGATGTAAACGATATGCCGGACTGGAAGCTGGCGCTGGTACCACTAGTTACTGTACTTGCTGTCAACTATATCATGAGTAATGTGTTCACCTGGAATCCTAATATTTTAGCTCCTTTCATTGAGATGAAACTGCCCTTAACGGCGCCCGCTGTTAAGAATGTTGCCGCGATCTGGGCCTTGATTATTTCTGTTGTGCTCGGTACTGTTTTGGCAGTAGCTATTGGCTATCGCAATATGGCCAAAGGCGGCTTGGCCAAGGCACTCAACGCGGGCGCTATCGGCTCACTGCTGGCAATTATGAATACCGCTTCAGAGGTTGGCTATGGCAACGTTATTGCCATGTTACCCGGCTTTAAGTCTATTGCTAATGCCCTTCTTAATATTCACATCGGCGGAACTCCTTTGGTGTCCGAGGGTGTGACCGTTACGACGCTTGCCGCTATTACCGGATCTGCGTCCGGAGGTATGTCAATTGCACTGGATCTAATGGCTAAAGATTGGCTGATATGGGCTAATCAGATCGGTATGTCGCCGGAAGTTCTCCATAGGGTGGCGGCCATGGCTTCAGGGGGACTGGATACTATGCCTCATAACGGCGTGGTTATTACCCTTTTTGCGATCTGCGGCTTGACTCATAAGCAGTCTTATCCCGATCTTTTTGCTCTTGTCGTTTTAAAGACGGTAGTTGCATTTCTTGTTATTGCTATTCATTTGGCAACAGGCATATTATAAAAGGCTGTGCAGGAGATAGTACCTGGGGAGTCGGAGTAATTTGACGAATGATTACAGTTTGGTGGAAAGAATATGATACGTACAGCAATAATCGGTGCCGGCTCTCTCGGAACAATTCTCGGCGCTCTTATGGCCAAGTGTGGTAAGCAAGTTGATCTTTATGACTCCTCCAAGGAGCAGGTTGAGGTTCTGAACATGAAAGGGGCAACCATAACGGGATGCCTGGAGCTAAACGTGCCGGTGAATGCCTTTACAACCGAACAGCTAACTGGTCAATATGACATAATGTTCTTGCTTACCAAGCAGACCTCCAACCATATCGTCCTTCCTCAGATTTTGCCCCACCTTCATAAGGATGGTGTCGTCTGCACATTACAGAACGGTATCCCGGAAGAGGAGGTCGCATCCTATGTTGGCCGAGAGCGTACCATCGGCGGTGCGGTTGGCTTCGGTGCTACTTTGATAAAACCGGGTGTTTCGGAGTTAACTTCAACCCCGGAAGCGCTTCAGAAATTTGCCTTTGGAATTAGTGAAATAGATGGAGTCCTCCGACCGCGTCTCAATCAGGTAAAGGAATATCTTGACTGCATTGGCAAAACCGAAATCCTTACCAAATTGATGGGGATCCGCTGGACAAAAATTCTTATGACTGCTACTTTCAGTGGAATGTCAGCTGCTCTCGGATGTATGTATGGGTCTGTCCTCTATGATCCCAAAGCGATGACCTGTGTGGCTTATATTGCTGATGAATGCATTAAGGTTATACATGCCCAACGCATCAAGCTGGTGGAAATGCAAGGAGAGGATATGGCGTTTTTTGAACTGAAAAGCGCTGCCGATATTCAGAACAAGATGCCTCTATATAAGAAGATTTGGGAACAGCATGTCCGAGTAAAGGCCAGCATGCTGCAAGATCTTGAAAAAGGACGCCATTCAGAAATCGACTATATCAACGGGATCATCTGCAGGAAAGGCCGTGAATACGGTGTGCCTACGCCTTTCAACGATAAAATAGTGGAACTGGTCAATGAAGCTCAAAATGAACGCAGTATTAACATTTTTGATTCTTTGAGCCGCTTTGACGAGCTAATCGAAGAATATGCCAAGGACGTTGCTGTGATTCTATAAAGTGGCAGAAGCCGGAGCAATCCGGCTTTTCTTATCAATAAACATTGTGGAGGAAATATATGTCCAAAGTTACTACGATTGCACAAGCTCTGGAAAACGTACAGGACGGTATAACTGTTATGATTGGCGGATTTCTTGCTGTGGGAACGCCTGAAATACTGATAGATGCACTGATCGCTAAAGGAACAAAGGAGCTCACTGTCATCGCCAACGACACGGCATTTCCTGATAAAGGCATAGGGAAACTTGTCGCTAACCGCCGGCTGAAAAAGGTGATAGTTTCCCATATCGGGACGAACCCTGAGACAGGGCGACAAATGAACGCCGGTGAGCTTCAGGTTGAACTTGTACCACAAGGGACACTCGCCGAACGGATTCGGGCTGGTGGAGCAGGGCTGGGCGGTATACTAACGCCAACCGGTTTAGGGACGATTGTTGCCGAAGGTAAGACTGTTATCACCGTTGACGGAAGAGAATTTCTGCTGGAGAAGTACTTGAAGGCCGATGTGGCCTTACTTAAGGCGCATACAGCCGATACAGCCGGAAACCTGCTGTTTCACCGCTCAGCTCGCAACTTTAACCCATTGATGGCGATGTCTGCCGACATCGTTATCGTTCAGGCGGAAAACATCGTTGAAGCGGGGCAGCTTGATCCGGATCAAGTAATGACACCGGGAATAGTAGTTGACTGGATTGTCCGGGAATAGGGGGATTAAAGATGGATGCAAAAACAATAATTGCTAAACGGGTTGCCCAGGAGTTCAAAGATGGTTATGTCGTTAATTTGGGTATTGGTATACCGACTTTGGCTGCCGATTTCCTGCCGGCTGGTGTGAGCGTTACCCTTCAGTCGGAAAATGGCTTCGTAGGCCTGGCTCCCCTGGAAGGGGAAGTTAATCCCGATCTCGTAAATGCGGGGGGGGGAAACCCGTTTCGATTATCCCCGGCGGCGCGGTGTTTGACAGTGCTATGTCTTTCGCTATCATCCGGGGTGGACATGTTGATGTGACCGTCCTTGGTGCGCTGGAAGTTGACCAGGAGGGAAATCTCGCTAACTGGATGGTGCCGGGCAAGTTAGTACCCGGTATGGGCGGAGCAATGGATCTCGTATCAGGAGCAAAGAAGGTCATTGTTGCAATGGAACATACCGCGAAAGACGGAGTACCAAAGATATTGAAAAAGTGTACCCTGCCGTTGACCGGAAAAGGCGTCGTGAACTTAATTATCACTAATTTATGTGTGTTTGCAGTGACGCCGGCAGGACTAATTCTTCAGGAGACTGCACCAGGCGTGACGGTGGATGAAGTGAGGGCCAAGACTGAGGCTGAATTTTCGGTTAGGTTAATAAGTGCATAAGGTCAGCATTAGGTGTTTGCCCGGAAAGCCTTTCTTCGGATTAGGAGGATGAGTATATGGGCTATGAGGGAAATTCCCTAATTTTCGAACAGATTTTTTGTGTATTGCCGCTGGTTAAGGACCTTATTCGTGGAGACCTGACAATGGGCGTATGTGATCGGGAAAAGTATGTATTTAGCCTGATAAACCCGAAAATAGATACCGGGGTCAAAGCCGGCATGCCAGTAAAGCCCGGTACAGCTATTGCCAGAGCAATGGAGGAAAAAAAGCTTATCCAGATACGCGGCGACAAAGAAAAGTTTGGCGTACCTTATATGGGAGCAGCGGTTCCCATATTTAATGATAAAAAGGAAGTAATCGGCGCTATCGCTTTCGTAGAGTCAGTGGACACACAAGACGCCGTATACGAAATGGCCTCAGAGCTGTCAGGTGCAATTAGCACAATAGCATCTACTACCGAGGAAGTATCGGCACAAACACAGGAAGTAGCCATGATTTGCAGGGCACTTGGCCAGTTATCGGAGGATTCACGGGCCAGGGTCCGGGAAACCGGTCAAGTTTTAGAGTTAATCAAGCATGTTGCCGGGCAGACGAATTTATTGGGGCTGAATGCTGCCATTGAAGCCGCCCGGGTAGGTGAGCACGGGCGTGGTTTTGCAGTAGTCGCCGAGGAGATCAGAAAGCTCGCGGACAGCTCCACTCTATCTGTAAGGAAAATTACCCAGATCATACAGGGGGTTCAAGCGGACAGTGAACACAACCAGCAAGAATTGAACCGCGTTGGACAAATGACCTCTCAGATTGCCGAAGCTGTCAATCATGTTGCAGACACGATACAAGCAATTGGTACAATGGCAGTTAAACTGGATCATATAGCAGAGCGGCTTAGCAATAAATAAGGAAGGTGTTTTCATTGAAAGAAGTAGTAATTGTAAGTGCAGTTCGTACTGCTATTGGTAGTTTTAACGGATCCCTGACTCCTTTGTCAGCGACGGAAATGGGTGGTTTAGTTATCCAGGAAGCTCTTAAAAGGGCCGGTGCTGACGGAGCCAGTGTCGATGAAGTAATCATGGGCAATGTTCTGCAAGCTGGCTTGGGACAA
>Ga0366780_1154_pt1 | contig 9418 bp, 5 predicted proteins | sample BONcelN113001E11_FD_207073 | JGI IMG/M metagenome (GOLD analysis project Ga0366780, IMG submission 207073) | Enriched cells from coal bed in the Powder River Basin, Montana, United States - BONCAT cells N11 rep2 HSBNCT.N11.300.1.E11 ...
TGGAATACAAGGCAGCCAAAGATTCTGGCGTCTGTGCTTTAGCGCAACGTGAGGGTACGGTAGAACGCTCTACTGCTGAAGAAATCATCGTCCGCCACGATGATGGTACCTTGGAAAAGCATAAGCTATTAAAGTATCTTCGTTCTAACCAAGGAACATGCATCAATCAACGACCAATTGTTGTCAAAGGCGAACGGGTTGAAGCCGGTCAGATTATTGCTGATGGACCATCCACCGACCATGGTGAACTGGCCCTGGGACGCAACGTTTTGATTGCTTTCATGACCTGGGAAGGTTATAACTACGAGGATGCTATTCTAATCAGCGAGAAGTTGGTTAAGGAAGATTACTATACTTCCATTCATATTGAAGAATATGAAGCAGATGCTCGTGATACCAAGCTGGGACCTGAAGAAATCACCCGTGACATTCCGAATGTGGGTGAAGATGTCTTAAAAGACCTGGATGAGCGTGGAATTATCCGGATCGGTGCTGAAGTTCGTCCTGGCGATATTCTCGTCGGTAAGGTAACTCCAAAAGGAGAAACTGAGCTTACAGCAGAAGAACGCCTGCTCAGAGCGATCTTTGGTGAAAAAGCACGTGAAGTTCGAGATACCTCTCTCCGTGTTCCTCACGGCGAAGCCGGTAAAATTGTTGACGTTAAAGTCTTTACCCGTGAAAATGGTGATGAACTCGCTCCTGGCGTTAACCAGCTGGTTCGTGTTTATATTGCTCAAAAGCGGAAAATCTCCGTTGGGGATAAAATGGCTGGACGTCACGGAAACAAAGGGGTTATCTCCCGCATTATGAGGCAGGAGGATATGCCGTTCCTGCCGGATGGTACACCGGTTGAGATCGTCCTCAATCCATTGGGGGTTCCTTCCCGGATGAACATCGGTCAGGTTATGGAAACTCACTTGGGCCGTGCGGCCAAAGCTTTAGGCATCCGTATCGCCACACCGGTATTTGATGGTGCCCGCGAAGATGATGTATTCGAAACCCTGAAGAGAGCAGGCCTTTCCGAAGACGGAAAAACCATGCTTTATGATGGCCGGACCGGAGATCCTTTTGATAACAAGATTACCGTCGGCTATATGTACTTCTTAAAACTTCACCATCTTGTTGATGACAAGATTCATGCCCGTTCCACAGGACCATACTCACTCGTTACCCAACAGCCTTTGGGTGGTAAAGCTCAATTCGGCGGTCAGCGTTTCGGGGAGATGGAGGTTTGGGCACTTGAAGCTTACGGTGCCGCTTATACCCTGCAAGAAATCCTGACGGTTAAGTCTGACGATGTGGTAGGACGCGTCAAGACCTATGAAGCAATCGTCAAGGGAGAAAATATTCCTGAACCGGGTGTTCCTGAATCCTTCAAGGTTCTCATTAAAGAACTGCAAAGCTTAGGTCTTGATGTCCGAGTGCTTTCTGAAGATGATGAAGAGATCGAGATTCGCGAAGCGGATGAAGATGTCACGGAGACTGCGAAGGAACTTGGCATCGATCTTCACGAAGAACTTCCGCTTCCTTCCGCCTCTCATGAGGTTGTTGAGGGAGAGGAAGAAGAGGATCTCATAGATGACAGCAGCTCTTTAGATGAGGAAGACCTCAGCTTTGATGATGAGTTAGAATAGACCCGGGCGAAAGGAGAGAGAACCGTGCTGGACGTTAACAACTTTGATCGGATGCGTATTGGCCTGGCTTCTCCGGATATGATCCATGAATGGTCACATGGAGAAGTAAAAAAGCCGGAAACGATTAACTATCGGACCCTTAAACCTGAGCGTGAAGGGTTATTCTGCGAAAAAATCTTTGGACCAACCCGCGACTGGGAGTGCCATTGCGGCAAATACAAGCGGGTTCGCTATAAAGGAATTGTCTGCGATCGCTGCGGCGTAGAAGTTACCCGTTCGAAAGTTCGGCGTGAACGGATGGGCCACATCGAACTGGCTGCTCCCGTTTCCCATATTTGGTATTTCAAAGGTATTCCCAGCAGAATGGGACTGCTCTTAGATATGTCCCCCCGTTCTTTGGAAAAGGTTCTTTATTTCGTTTCCTACATTGTCACTAATGCCGGAGATACATCCTTGATGAAGAAGCAGCTTCTCACTGAGACGGAATACCGCGAATACCGTGAGAAGTATGGCAACCGTTTCCGGGCCAACATGGGTGCGGAAGCTATCAAAGAACTCCTGGTGGAAATGGACCTGGAAAAACTCAATGAAGAACTCAGAATTGAGCTCAAAGAAGTTTCCGGTCAGCGCAAAATCCGAGCGATTCGTCGCCTGGAAGTGGTTGAGGCCTTCAAAGAATCCGGCAATCGTCCGGAATGGATGATCATGGACGTGGTTCCGGTTATTCCGCCTGAACTGCGTCCGATGGTCCAACTTGACGGAGGACGTTTTGCAACCTCCGATTTGAATGACCTTTACCGCCGGGTAATCAACCGTAACAACCGCTTGAAACGTCTGCTTGACCTTGGTGCACCGGATATCATTGTTCGCAATGAAAAACGGATGCTTCAGGAAGCAGTAGATGCTTTGATTGATAATGGCCGCCGTGGCCGCCCGGTTACCGGCCCTGGAAACCGTCCGCTGAAATCCCTGAGCGATATGCTCAAAGGAAAACAAGGCCGTTTCCGTCAAAACTTGCTGGGAAAACGGGTTGACTACTCCGGTCGTTCCGTTATCGTCGTCGGACCGAATCTTAAATTGCATCAATGCGGCTTGCCCAAAGAGATGGCCTTAGAGCTCTTTAAGCCCTTTGTCATGAAGAAGCTTGTCAATGAAGGGCATGCTCATAATATTAAAAGTGCGAAGCGTATGGTTGAACGGGTCCGCCCTGAAGTCTGGGACGTTCTCGAAGAAGTTATCTCTGAACACCCGGTTCTTCTTAACCGCGCCCCGACCTTGCACCGCTTGGGAATTCAGGCCTTTGAGCCTATTCTCGTAGAAGGCCGCGCCCTCCAGATTCACCCACTCGTTTGTACCGCGTACAATGCGGACTTTGACGGTGACCAAATGGCGGTTCACGTTCCTCTCTCCGCAGAAGCTCAGGCAGAAGCACGGCTCTTGATGCTTTCAGCACACAATATCCTGAACCCGAAGGACGGCCGTCCGGTTGCTTCTCCGACGCAGGATATGGTACTTGGCTCGTACTATCTCACGATGGATCGCCCTGGAGCACTAGGGGAGGGCAAGATCTTTAAGGATATAGATGAAGCAGTACTGGCTTATGATACTAAAGAAGCCCATCTTCAAGCAAAGATTAAGGTTCGTCAACCCAATGGAGAACTGTTGGAAACAACAATTGGCCGTTTGATCTTCAACTCGGTTATTCCGCCTGAAGTCGGTTATATCAACGAAGTTGCCGGTAAGAAGACCTTGGGGAACATTGTTGCCAAGAGTTATCGAGTCGGCGGCTATCAAGTAACCGCAGAACTGCTGGATGGAATCAAGAGCTTAGGCTTCAAATATTCCACCCGTGCCGGTATGACAGTTGGTTTAGCAGATATCACTGTTCCGGACGAGAAAAAGCGGATTCTCGCAGAAGCCGATGCCCTGGTTACCAAAACAGAGCAGCAATTCCGCCGCGGCCTGATCACGGATGAAGAGCGCTATGGCAAGGTAATTGAAATCTGGACTAAAGCTACAGAAACTGTAACCAAAGCACTGATGGAAACCCTCGATAAGTTCAATCCGGTCTACATGATGGCAACTTCAGGAGCCCGCGGTAACATTCAACAGCTGCGCCAGCTGGCGGGGATGCGGGGACTTATGGCTGACCCATCCGGTAGAACCATCGAGTTGCCGATTAAGGCGAACTTCCGTGAAGGCTTAACTGTTTTGGAGTACTTCATCTCCTCTCACGGTGCTCGTAAAGGTCTTGCCGATACAGCGCTCCGTACCGCTGACTCCGGGTACCTGACCCGTCGCCTCGTCGATGTTTCCCAGGATGTGATCGTCCGTGAAGAAGATTGCGGAACCACTCAGGGAATTCTTGTGGATGATGTTAAGGATGGCCCGGAAGTCATCGAGAAACTTGAAGAACGTCTGGTTGGCCGCTTCCTGATGGAAGAGGTCAAGCATCCGAAGACCGGCGAAGTTATCGCCACACCGGATTATGAAATCACTGAAGATCAGGCGAAAGAGATTGCTGAGCACTACGATAGTGCCACTATCCGCTCCGTACTATCCTGCAAGACGCGTTATGGTGTATGCCGTAAGTGTTATGGACGTAACCTGGCAACAGGACGGCATGTGGAGATGGGTGAAGCTGTTGGTATTATCGCAGCCCAATCCATCGGGGAACCGGGAACACAGCTCACCATGCGTACCTTCCATACCGGGGGTGTTGCGGGAGATGATATTACCCAAGGTTTGCCCCGTGTTGAAGAACTCTTTGAAGCCCGCAAACCAAAAGGCCAGGCCATCATTTCCGAAAATGACGGTGCAGTAACCATCCGTGAAGTCAAAGGTCGCCGCGAAGTAGAAATTGTTAGTGATAATGATGAGCGTATGACCTACACCATCCCGTACGGTTCACGCTTAAAAGTTCGCGAAGGCGCACGGGTTGAAGCGGGTGATGAGCTGACTGAAGGAAGTATCAATCCCCATGACATGCTTAAGGTCAAAGGGATTCGTGGGGTTCAGGTCTATCTTCTCGGTGAAGTTCAACGGGTTTACCGCTTACAGGGCGTTGATATTAATGATAAGCACATTGAGGTTATGGTTCGTCAGATGCTTCGCAAAGTCAAAGTTGAAGAAGCAGGGGATACCAGCCTTTTACCGGGCGGCCTGATCGATATCTTTGACTTCGAAGATGAGAACACCAAGGTGATCGCAGCCGGCGGAGAACCGGCAGTAGCTCGGCCGGTGCTTCTCGGAATCACAAAAGCATCACTGGCCACCGACTCCTTCTTGTCAGCGGCGTCCTTCCAGGAAACGACGAGAGTTCTTACCGAGGCAGCCATCAAAGGAAAAGTGGATCCGCTGCTCGGCTTAAAAGAAAACGTCATTATTGGAAAATTGATTCCGGCAGGAACAGGTATGTCTCGCTATCGAAATGTCAAAGTTTTAGAAGCGGACGAAGCTGAGAATCTTGACACTCTAAAGTCTTGATGATAAAATACGATAGTGTGATTTATGGGTATAAGGAAAAATATGTCTTTATTTGAAGGTATTTGACCTTTTGCCTGAGGAGGAAAGCATTTTATGCTTGATGAAACCTTAAAAAAGTCCAAACACAAAACTGTAGGAATCAAGCAAACCCTACGAGCCCTTGAAAAAGGGAATGTGTTTCGTGTCTACATTGCAAAAGATGCAGAGATGCATGTCTTGCGCCCGATTGTGGAACAATGTCGCAATAAGGGGATAGAACTTCTTGAGGTTCAGACAATGATTGAACTGGGGAAGGCCTGTGGGATTGAAGTCGGAGCCGCGGTAGCAGCTCTTCTCGCAGAGTAGCACACAAACGCCGGACATTTCTGTTAGTTTTAGGAATTGCTTGCTGGATGCTGATGCAAGCAATTCCTTTGATATTCTACTCGCTCAGGAAGGAGGTGTAGTCATGCCAACGATTAATCAGTTGATTCGTCATGGACGTGCTAAAATTGCAAAGAAATCCACAGCTCCTGCTATGCAATGGGGCTTGAACTCTTTAAAACGTAAACAATATCCTTCTGGAGGATCTCCGCAAAAACGTGGGGTATGCACCAGGGTTTATACGACAACCCCTAAGAAGCCGAACTCTGCGCTCCGTAAGGTTGCCCGTGTTAAGTTGACCAATGGTATTGAAGTAACGTCTTACATTCCGGGTATCGGACACAACTTGCAGGAACACTCCGTTGTTCTTGTACGTGGAGGCCGTGTTAAGGACCTTCCGGGGGTACGTTACCACATCGTGCGCGGTGCGCTTGATACCACAGGTGTACAAAAACGGATGCAAGCCCGCTCTAAATACGGTGCTAAGAGACCGAAAAAAGCGAAGTAATTCGTTTCGTTAAGATCAGATAAGCTTGTAATGACAGTGTAAAGGGGGGAAACAATTTGCCACGTAAGGGATATATCGCAAAACGTGTGGTTCTGCCGGATCCGATTTATAAGAACCGTACTCTGACGAAATTTATCAACCAAATCATGTTGGACGGTAAAAAAGGAACTGCAGAAGCCATTTGCTATAACGCGTTTGAGATCATTCGCGAGAAGAGTGGAAAAGATCCGATTGAGGTCTTTGAAACAGCGCTCAAGAATGTTATGCCGGTACTCGAAGTTAAAGCTCGCCGTGTAGGTGGTGCAAACTACCAGGTTCCAATCGAAGTTCGTCCGGAACGCCGCCAAACTCTGGGTTTACGCTGGATCGTCAGCTATGCTCGTAAGCGGAGTGAAAAGACAATGGAAGAGAAGATCGCCGGAGAATTGCTTGATGCTTCCAACAATACCGGAGGTTCCATCAAGAAAAAAGAAGACACTCATAAAATGGCGGATGCGAATAAAGCATTTGCACATTTCCGTTGGTAGGATGATCTGGAGTCATATGATTTCAGCTTATACTGCATGAGGAACGATCTCTACAGAAAGGGGGATTATCAGTGGCAAGGCAAATTCCATTAGAGAAAACCCGGAATATCGGTATCATGGCACACATTGATGCAGGTAAAACAACCACGACCGAGCGTATTTTGTTCTATACCGGACGTGTGCATAAGATTGGGGAAGTTCATGACGGTGCAGCAACTATGGACTGGATGGTCCAGGAGCAAGAGCGTGGTATTACCATCACATCTGCTGCAACAACTTGTCAGTGGAAAAATCACCGGATTAACATTATTGATACACCAGGGCACGTGGACTTTACAGTAGAAGTTGAGCGCTCTTTGCGCGTACTTGACGGCGCTGTAGCAGTTTTCTGCTCTGTTGGCGGTGTAGAGCCTCAATCTGAGACTGTATGGCGTCAGGCAGATAAATACGGTGTACCCCGTATTGCCTATATCAACAAAATGGACCGCATGGGAGCCGATTTCTTCCGTGGAGTATCTATGATTTCTGACCGGTTAGGTGCTAATCCGGTACCGATCCAATTACCGATCGGTGTTGAGGACCAATTCAAAGGGATTGTCGATTTGGTTAGCATGAAAGCGGTAATCTATACCGACGATCTTGGCACCACCAGTGATCTTGCCGATATCCCCGGAGACTTAGTCGAATTAGCCAACGAATATCGTGAGAAACTCGTTGAAGCGGTTGCCGAAACCGATGAAGAACTCATGATGAAATATCTCGAAGGTGAAGAACTTACAGAACTAGAGATTCGTAAAGGAATCCGTCAAGGGACGATCGCATTAAAATTCATCCCTGTCATCTGTGGCTCTTCGTTCAAGAACAAAGGGGTACAGCCGCTGCTTGATGCGGTTATAGACTATATGCCATCCCCAGTTGATGTACCTGCTATTAAAGGTGTGCATCCAGAGAACGGTGAAGAAGATCATCGCGTATCCAGCGATACTGAACCTTTCTCTGCTTTGGCCTTTAAGATTATGGCTGACCCATATGTGGGTAAATTGGCATTTTTCCGGGTATACTCGGGAACCCTGGGATCAGGATCCTATGTTTTCAATTCAACCAAAGGTAAGCGAGAGCGGATTGGCCGTATTCTCCAAATGCATGCTAACCACCGTGAAGAAATTCCGGAAGTGCATGCCGGGGATATCGCTGCTGCAGTTGGTTTGAAAGACACCACAACAGGGGACACCCTTTGTGATGAGAAAGCCCCAATTATTCTGGAGTCCATGCAATTCCCTGAGCCTGTTATCGACGTAGCTATTGAGCCTAAGACGAAAGCAGACCAGGAGAAAATGGGCGGAGCTTTGGCGCGTTTAGCGGAAGAAGATCCGACCTTCAAAATGCGGACTGACCATGAGACCGGACAAACGATTATCGCAGGGATGGGAGAACTCCATCTTGAGATTATTGTTGACCGTCTGCAACGTGAGTTCAAAGTTGAATGCAATGTTGGACGTCCTCAGGTTGCTTATAAGGAAACAATTCGCCGTACAGTACAGGCTGAAGGTAAGTTCGTTCGTCAGTCCGGTGGACGTGGACAATATGGACACTGCTGGATTAAACTTGAGCCCCTTGAGCAAGGCAGCGGCTTTGAATTCGTTAATAAGGTTGTGGGCGGTGTTATTCCGAAGGAATACATCAACCCGATCGGTGCAGGTATCGAAGAAGCGCTTGCAAACGGTATCCAAGCCGGTTATCCGGTTATGGATATCCGGGCAACGGTTTATGACGGATCTTACCATGATGTGGACTCCTCGGAAATGGCCTTCAAGATCGCAGGATCTATGGCCTTCAAAGCAGGTGCAGCAAAAGCTGATCCTGCTATCATCGAGCCGGTCATGAAGGTTGAAGTCACCGTGCCGGAAGAGTATATGGGCGATGTCATCGGCGATATGAATTCCCGTCGTGGACGGATTGAAGGAATGGAAGCCCGCTCGGGCGCTCAAGTGGTTCGTGGATTCGTGCCACTCTCTGAGATGTTTGGCTATGCAACCGACCTTCGTTCCCGTACGCAAGGACGCGGAGTTTATGTCATGATGTTTGACCATTACGAAGAGGTGCCCAAGAACATCGCTGAAGCGATTGTTGCTAAGCGCCAAGGGTCCAACTAAGGACTAAGTTTCGGGATGCGAGGCTCAAGGCCAGGCAATGCCCGGCTGGAGCATCGCTCAGAATAAACTTTCTTATTGTATTCGCTAGAATCCTATTTATTTTAAAGGAGTGAAAATCCAAAATGGCAAAGCAAAAGTTTGAACGTACAAAACCCCACGTTAACGTTGGAACCATCGGTCACGTTGACCATGGCAAAACAACCTCTACTGCAGCTATCACAACAGTACTTGCAAAATCCGGCGGCGCTATTGCTACAGCATTCGACCAAATCGACAAAGCTCCGGAAGAGCGCGAGCGTGGAATTACCATTTCCACAGCACACGTTGAGTACGAAACTTCTAACCGTCACTATGCACACGTTGACTGCCCAGGCCACGCTGACTATGTTAAAAACATGATCACCGGTGCTGCGCAAATGGACGGAGCAATCCTCGTTGTATCTGCAGCTGACGGCCCAATGCCGCAAACTCGTGAGCACATCCTTCTTGCTCGCCAAGTAGGTGTTCACTATATCGTTGTATGGCTCAACAAAGCTGACATGGTTGATGATCCGGAACTCATGGAACTCGTTGAAATGGAAATTCGCGAACTCCTCTCCGAGTACGAATTCCCTGGCGACGATATCCCCATCGTTCCTGGTTCTGGCCTCAAAGCCCTCCAGTGCGGTTGCGGATCCCGTGATTGCGAATGGTGCGGCAAGATCTGGAACCTTATGGATGCGGTTGATTCCTACATCCCAACTCCAG
>Ga0366780_1164_pt1 | contig 8800 bp, 8 predicted proteins | sample BONcelN113001E11_FD_207073 | JGI IMG/M metagenome (GOLD analysis project Ga0366780, IMG submission 207073) | Enriched cells from coal bed in the Powder River Basin, Montana, United States - BONCAT cells N11 rep2 HSBNCT.N11.300.1.E11 ...
TTCCTCATACGGACCAAACAGGTTTCTGCTGCGCAGGACTGTTGTGCAGTGATTGTACAGAGTGCCGCCTTCGGCGAGGGTGAGATAATAATAACAGTCCTTTTTGAACATATTGGGCCCCTCGGTGACCCGCCTTGACGTCCCGGTCGTAACGCGTACAGGAGTTCCGACAAGTGTTTTAAGCTGAGGATCGTACTCCTGAACTTCTATTCCCGCAAACAGTTCGCGGCCCACCCTGTGATCCATCACCATATTGACCAGATATTTCTTTTCCCCTTCGTGAAACAGGGAAGGATCAAACCCGGAGCAATTCATAAACACAGGCTCCGACCATGGCCCCTTAATGTCTTTTGCGGTCACAAGATAGTTGTAGGTATCCTTATAGCGCCGCCTGTCAGTATAAACGATGGTGTACATAAGGTAGAATAATCCGTCATAATATGTGAGGTTGGGCGCCCATATGCCGCAGGACATGTCAATTCCCGTCATATCCAAATATCTTTCGTCCGTGAGTGCATAACCTGCTATATCCCAGTTGGCCAAGTCCCTTGAATGATATATGCAGACTCCGGGAAACCACTCGAAAGTAGACGTCGCAATATAATAATCCCCGTCAACGTGTAAAAAGGACGGGTCAGGATTGAAGCCTTTCAGAACCGGGTTTTTTACAAACATTGTTATCATCCTTTCAGTCCGGTAGTGGCGATTCCCTCAACAAAATACTTCTGGCAGAAAAAAAACAAAATGACAACGGGCAATACCACCAGACAGGACATAGCCATAATGCTGTTCCAGGCTGTTGTGGCTTCGGTATCCATGGTCATCCTGAGAGCCAGAGACACGGTGTATTTTTTAATGCTGCTTATGTAAATCAGGGAGTTGAAATAATCGTTGTATGTCCACAGGAACTGAAACAAACCAGCCGAGAATAAAGCCGGTTTTAGAAGCGGCAGCAAAATCCGAAAGAGCGTGCCAAATGAGCCGCTACCGTCAATGTAGGCAGATTCGTCAAGCTCCCGTGGTAGTCCGCGAATAAACTGCACCAGCATATATGTAAAAAACGGATAACAGGCAAAGGCGGCCATCAGATAGAACGGGTAATAGCTGTCGATCACATTAAGATCCCGAAAAATGGTATAACGGGGGATGATCAAAATAGCGTTCGGCAGCATTAGTGTCCCAAGCAGGATTGTAAAGAGGATCTTTTTTGCCCTGAACTCAAATCGGGCAAAACCATAAGCGACAAGCGCGCTGGAGACAATCGTAAGTATTGTGGTCGGCGCTACCAGTAGAAACGAATTGATAAAAAAATTCGAGTATGTATTTCCGCCCACGCCTCTCCAGCCGTATCGGAACGCGTCAAAGCTGAATGATTGCGGAAGCAACCTAACCCCTGCAAATATCTCGCTGTTTGTTTTGAAGCTTGCAAAAAGCATCCATACCAGCGGATAGCACATCAGAACGCCAATAATTATCAGAATGGCATATGAAAACACATTACCCAATGCCTTTTTCAACGTTATGCGCATGGCATCATCACCAATCTTTTTATTAATTTTCATCGCTGTAAAAAACCCAGTATTTCGAACTTGTGAATAACAAAACCGTAAAAAGCGCCATTATACTAAAGATAATCCACGAAGTAGCGCTGGCATACCCCATTTTCAAGAGCTTAAATCCATCGTTATACAGCTTCACTCCAAGCATGTATGTAGACTGCAAGGGTCCGCCCTTCGTAATGACAAAAGCGGAGGTAAAATTCTGTATGGCGTTCAGTGTCTGCATAATGATACAGAAGAATATGATGGGAGAAATGCCTGGTATGGTGATGGAAAAAAACCGCTTGATACTGCCGGCGCCGTCAATTCGTGCCGCTTCATACAAAGTACTGGGCACTTGCTTCAGAGCCGCCAAAAATAATACCATCGAAGAACCGAACTGCCAGACCTCAAGCAGGCTCAATGTAGGTAAAGCCAGCTTCGGGTCGCCCAAAAACGAAACGGTTGAAATTCCTAAGAAATTCAGCCAGCCATTGACCATACCATTGTCAATAAACATAATCTTCCAGAGAACGGCGACCGCAATGCTGCCACCAAACAGAGACGGCAGGTAATAGACGGTACGCAGCACGCTTATTCCTTTACGGGCTTTGTCAAGCATCATAGCAATAGCAAGTGACATTATCAATTTGCACGGCATAGTGTAAACCGTATAAAGCAGAGTTGCTTTCAATGACTTATAAAATTCGGTGTCTTCTGTAAAGAGCTTGATATAGTTGCTAAACCCGATAAAGACATGCTCTGACAACGGATTGTAGTTGCAAAGAGAGTAATAAAAAGAAATGACAAACGGATACAATGAGAATACCACTATTCCGATAAGCCAAGGCAAAATATACAGATACGCCATACTGTTTCGCTTAGTCAGACTATAACCTTTCATGATACATGTCATTCCTTTCATAGGGAACAAAAATATATACGGTAATAATTACTCCATATTAGTTCCCCCGATTTCCATGAAGGGGTATTATGTGAGAACCCCTTCATGGCTCCGGTCATACCTAATTTTGAAGGTTATGTTAAGAACATTGACACATAGGACTTTAAAGCTAAGTGTTATTTTGTGGCAAGATAGCTGTTGATCTTTTGGACAACATCCTTTGCTGCCGCTGCGGGGGTCACAGAGCCATAGGAAACTGCCTCGTAAGCTTCCTCCAGAATCTTTGAGACTTCGGCTGATGTGGTCAGTCCGCCGTCGTCAAAGCCGCTGTAAGAGAGGCTGCGTTCCACGGCCGCGGCTGTCAGTTTATTGAGCGAACCGTTATCGGCAACGATTTTCTGCGCGAAGGCTGTGGGCGGAACCGACCTTACTGTCTTGAGCATTTCGGCTGCTTCTTTGGTGTTGAAGAAGAAGTCCAGGAACGAAGCGGCCTGCTCAGGATACTTTGTATTCGCATATATACCCATGAACTGGGGGCAGTTGTTAACCCAGCCGTCGCTCTTGCGGTTTGCCAGCAGCGGCATGCATCCCGCGATATATTCCACATTGGGGTTGGCTTCCATCAGCACTTGCGCGCTGGAGGTGTAACCGACGGCCGCGACATACTTACCGTTAATCCAGTTCGGATCCTCCTGATCCTTGTTCGGGTGGTAAGGCGCTTTGTAAGCGGCGGGTGCGCAGGCTTTCGACTTATACAACCTGTCAATAAGGTCAAAGCACTGCGTAAACTGCTCTTCGGTCATGTTGAGAGTCTTTTTTGCATCGTTGATGATTGCAACGCCATTGAGCTGACGGGTGAATGTACGAATAAAGAAAGAAACTCCATTGCCGGTGTTTACGGAGAGCAGATAAAGCTCCTTATCGTACGCCTGCACTTTCTTGCCCCACTCAATGAGCTTCTCCCAATCGTATTGCTGGGTCAAATCAATGCCGATTTTATCGGCCAGTGTCTTGTTGACAATGAGCGCGCTGCCCGCAACGCCGGTCGGAATGGCGTACTGGCTGCCGGTGCCGAACTGGCCGTTGATCTTGATAAAGTTGGCGTCGAACTTGTCAAACTTGATGGATTTAACAGTAGAAAGGTTGTACAGAACGCCCATTCTCTGGTATTCAGGGCCGGCTCCAGTTTCGATTTGAAAAATGTCCGGCGCGGTTTTGGTGGAAAACTCTGTTGTCTTCTTGTCGTTGTAGCCGTCCTGCGCGCCATATTCGGTCTCGATCTTTATGTTGGGATACTTCTTCATAAACGCGTCAATGACAGCAAGGGTTGCTGTGTGGCGCGCTTCAGTGCCCCACCATGAGAATCGCAGGGTGACCTTCTCGTCGCTTGCGGAGGTTGATGCGGTAGTCGTCGCTGTGGTCGTTCCTGTGGTCGCTCCTGTGGTCGTTCCTGTGGTCGTCGCACTTTGATTGCTTCCGCAGCCTGCCATTAATGAGATTGCCATGACCATGGATAAGACAAGGGCCCATGCTTTTTTCCAGCTTTTCATGATTTTCTCCTCCTTAATTTATTGTTAGTAACTTATTGCCGTAAAAAGTGTAATAAAAAACAAGATAGTAATTTGGGCTTACCGGAACACTAATTACGCCAGTGCTTACCAGGGCGGCAATTAAGTTCCTTTGTTGGGTATGGGCGGAGCCCATTTAGTTAATAACACACACATTAAAAAATCTCTCAACTGATTCTTACTTGCTAATCGATTGTTTCCCCTGATATCTTCGCATAATATTTTGCTAGAGCGCTGTGATCGTCCTGGCCGGCTCCGTTGTCGCGCAGAGTCTGAAACATTTCCATAACCAAGGCGGTGAGAGGCAGCGGGGAGGCTATAGCTCGCCCGGTTTCCAAAGCATTTGCCAAATCCTTTATGTGCAGTTCGACGCGGAAGCCCGGCGTATACTCGCCCTTAATCATCATGGGCGCTTTCGCGTTCATTACTGTTGACCCGGCTAATCCCCCTTTTATAGCTTCATATACCTGCGTGGGATTTACACCTGCTTTCTTGGCCAGCATGAGTGCTTCGGCCAAGGCGGCTATATTGCAGGCAACAATTATCTGATTGGCAAGCTTCGTTGTGTTGCCGGCGCCGATTTCGCCGCAATAAACGGCGGAAGCTCCCATTTTCAGCAGAATATCGTCTTTTACACTTTCAAACAAAGCTTTGTCGCCGCCAACCATGATGGAAAGAGATCCGTCAATTGCTTTGGGCTCGCCTCCGGAAACTGGAGCATCCAGCATTCTCACCCCTGCTTTTTCGCATTCAGACGCTATTTCCTGCGAAGCGCCGGGCGCGATAGAAGACATGTCTATCAGCAGGGAACCGGCCTTTGCGCCTTTCAGGACGCCGTTTTCTCCGAGGACGGCGGTTTTTACATGGGGAGAATTGGGGAGCATCGTGATAATGTACATACAAGAGTCGGCGACATCTTTCGGAGAAGCGGCGGCCACCGCACCAGCTGCAACTACTTTATCCATGCAGTCTTTTACAATATCGAATACGACCAGCTGGTGACCCGCCTTCAGAAGATTATACGCCATTGGTTTGCCCATAATGCCAAGGCCAATGAATCCGATTTTCATATCTCAACCTCCTTTCAATTTCCAATGGGGGCAAGCCCCCATACCCCCTCGCTGCGGGCAAAATGAATTAGCCCTTCGCTACACTTCGTGCGCCACGCCTAAACGTGGCGTTTGAACAACGTCAGTGTGGGATTGTAACCCACCACTGACAGTCTTTTCAAGCGGAAACCCGTCACCTTAGAGGTGGGGGACTGTGACGTTGTTCAAATATCGCGCCAGTCAGAATTATCGGGATAACGCCATGGTTTTATTCACAATCGCTGTATCTGTGAGGCCGTAGTGCTCCATAAGCTCCTTTACGCTGTGCGCGCTTTGCCCGAACTTATCCTCTATGGCGACATAATCCATAGGCGTACCGCTTTGACGCAGAGCAAAGGCGACCTGAGCAGCCAGCCCCCCGATGCGGCTGTGATCTTCCGCCGTTACAATCGCTTTCACCTGTTTAGACAGTGCAATAATGCCCGCTGTATCAAACGGCTTCATTGTTCCAGCGTTTATTACCCTAGCGGAAATCCCTTTTGTCTCCAGAATCGTCGCAGCGTTCATGGCCGCTTCAATCATTGCACCGTAAGCGACAATGGCGGCATCGTCACCGGGACGCAATTCACTCAGTTTACCCGGGACAAATTCACCCTTCGTATAGGTCGGCATATCGTTGCGCACTACACGAATATATACCGGCCCGTCAATGGCTACCGCGGCACGCACTGCCCGCCGTGTTTCGTCGGCGTCGGCCGGAGTAAACACCGTCATGTTCGGTATGGCCGACATAATGGCGACATCTTCCACCGCCTGATGCGTGCTGCCGTCGCCGAAATCGGAAAGCCCGGAGGACGATCCACATATTTTGACGTTTAATTTTCCGATGGCTACCACCTGCCTGATTTGATCGTAAGCGCGTCCTGACGCAAAGACCGCAAAGGTTGAACAAAATGCGATTTTCCCGGACGCGGCAAGCCCAGCCGCCGTTGAAATCATATTCGCCTCGGCTATTCCCATTTCAAAATAACGATCGGGATAAGCCTCTTGAAACATGGCTGACATGGTAGATTTCCCAAGATCAGCCTCCAGTACCACAACATTGGGGTTTTCGGCGCCCAAGGCTACAATGGTCTCACCATATGCCAGCCGCTGACTGCTTCTCTCCAAAGTACTCTCTCCTCTTTCTGCCGATATCCGCTTCAGGACATCGCGTCTATTTTCTCGTCCAGCTCCGCGAGCGCGATGTCGTATTGCTCCTTAGTCAACGCGCCGTTGTGGAAAGACACCTGATTTTCAGCAAAAGAAATTCCTTTTCCTTTAACAGTATTGGCGATGATGACCGTAGGAACGCCTTTTACTGTTGCGGCTTCATCAAAGGCGGCTAAGATTGCGTCCACATCATGGCCTTCGATTTCAATGACATGCCAGCCAAAGCCAACCCACTTTTTCCCCAGGGGATTTGTATTAAACCGTTCTTCAATGAAACCGGTGGCTTGCAACGCATTGCGATCAACGATGCCCACAAGATTATCCAGCTTATAATTTACGGCGGCCATGGCGGCTTCCCATATCTGCCCCTCGGCCATTTCGCCGTCACCCATTATGCAATATACCTTATTATCATGGTGTCCATCAAGTTTCATCGACAGCGACATCCCCACCGCAATACTGAGCCCCTGACCAAGACTTCCGGTGCCCGCCTCAATACCCGGCGTCTTCAGCCTATCAGGATGTCCCTGCAGCATAGCGCCCAGTTCCTTCGCTTTCCACAGCTCTTCGCGCGGGAAATAGCCCACTTCCGCCATAGCGGCGTACTGCGCAATAGCGGCATGGCCTTTACTGTATATGAACTTGTCGCGCCCATCCCATTGCGGATCATCATGCTTGAAACGCAGCCTGCTTCCATAAAGAGCCGCAACTATTTCAGCGCTGGAGCATGAGCCGCCCAAATGGCCGACCTGACCCTTGAAGCCGATCATTTCAACTACGTCACGGCGGATTTTATTGGCAAGAAGCCTTATCTCATTTGCGTTTTGCATTTAACCACATCCAATCAGTTTAATTTGCACCCAACCACAGACACCTAATTCGGCTGCGAGTGTCGGTTTTTATTTATTTGCTGATATGATGGACAACATATCGTCGTACGTGTCGTCAATATGCTGCGACATCAGGACGCGGCACCCCTCGGCGTCTTTGGCAATAATGCGGTCCAGCAAAGCGCGATGGTAATACAGACCTTGAGTGTGTCCGCGCTTGGCGACAATACTTTTCATGGCGGAACGCAACATATCACTAATTAAATTGTAGCTCTCCAGAATCAGAGGGTTGCGGCATATAACGGCAAGCTCATGGTGAAAATTGTAGTCCGCTTCCGAAAATTTCTCCACATCGTGTTTTTTTTGATCCATATCGGCTAAAATCATATTCAATTTGGCAATATCGTCCGCGTCCGCTTTTTTAGCGGCCAGTTCAGCTGTATATCCCTCAATCGCCTTGCGAAACTCCAGCACTGAGAGCATATTGTCATCGCTTAAATAGGCGACGGGGACAAGACCAGAAATAGACTGTCCGGGAGATAGGGTGCGAATAAATGTTCCCTCACCCGAACGCGTCTCGGCCAACCCCAAGGCGACCATACGATGGATGCATTGCCTCACTGTGACACGGCTGACGCCAAACAGTTCAGCCAAGGTACTTTCAGACGGCAGATGAAGCCCCGGCACCCACTCGCCTGTCAGTATCAGGTTTTTCATCTGTTCAAAGACTTGATCGCTCAAGTTAACGCGCTTAATCGGATTTATATTCATAGCTTCAATATTTGGTGTCATATGGCCAGGGAGAGCCGCCGGCAAGGCACCCACCGTCCACATGAATCACTGTTCCAGATATGTAAGAAGAGGAATCAGAGGCCAACATCACCGATATACCCAGCAGTTCATCCGGATTACCGGGACGCTCCATAGCGATGCGTTCACGAAGATATCTGCTGCGCTCAGGGTTTTCCCAAGTCACAGCGGTAAGTTCTGTCAGGATATGACCCGGAGCCAAAGCGTTGGCGCGTATGCCATGCTTAGCAAATTCAATTGCCATGCTCCGAGTAAGAGCGGCCACGGCGCTTTTACTCGCCCCGTATACACTACATCCTCCCAGCATACCCACAGAGTTGTGCGAGGCAATGTTGATGATATTCCCTTTTTTCGCCTTTATCATATGCTTTACTACTTCCTGTGTCAAAAAAAACACTCCTTTGAGATTGACATTCATAATCCGGTCATAGGTGGATTCGTCCACATCCAAAAAACCTTCGCGCTTATTTATTCCGGCACAGTTTACCAGTACATCTATGCGGCCAAAGTCCGCTATCACAGCGTCCACGCATTTTTTGATGTTGTCCGTTTCTAATAGATCCAAGTGGTAGCAACCCACGTTTTTGTCAATTCTGTCCGCTATGCTCTTTAGATCGGCCATGCTCAAGTCACATAATGCCATCGTAGCGCCAACAGCCGCAAAACCTTCGGCCATCACTCTGCCTATACCACCGGCTGCGCCGGTGAGCAGCACAACTTTATTTTCCAGACTAAATAGTTCATGTAATTTTTGCCCATCAGAAATTGACACAAAATCCCTCCAAGCTAATCCGCAATAAATACCTTGGCTATCTGTAGACCTGTAATACAGGTTGCTTTATGTTGTTATAATATACCAAATTATTTAGTCTGTCAATACCCATTTTTA
>Ga0366780_1165_pt1 | contig 8753 bp, 11 predicted proteins | sample BONcelN113001E11_FD_207073 | JGI IMG/M metagenome (GOLD analysis project Ga0366780, IMG submission 207073) | Enriched cells from coal bed in the Powder River Basin, Montana, United States - BONCAT cells N11 rep2 HSBNCT.N11.300.1.E11 ...
TAGCTACGGGGTTCCACCTGTTCCCATACCGAACACAGTAGTTAAGCCCGTAAACGCCGAAAGTACTTGGGTGGAAGCGCCCTGGGAGGATAGGTAGCTGCTGATTGCAGAAAAGAGCACTCATTGAGAGTGCTCTTTTTTTGTATTATAGCCAGTATCATTATCTGATGTGCGTCATCGCTCTTGCAATGCTTCGTCGCTCCTTTCGCTTAACCTACGCTTATGCAAAAACGATGACGCACTGTCCTGTCCCTAGAGAATTGAAACTTTTAAATGGTTTTTATGATACAGTATAATATATAATTGTCATATCAATTCATTAGATGGAAGTGCCTATGGCACTGGCGCTCAGCGTAGGATAAAGTACTTGGCTGACGATGCACTAAGGAGAAAGGAGGCCAAATATGGAAATAGCGAAATCGTTATTTTATTTCATTCTTGCAGGACTATTTGAAATTGGCGGCGGATATCTTATTTGGCTTTGGCTGCGGGAAAGTAAGGAGATCTGGTATGGAATTACAGGCGCATTCATCTTGATTCTTTATGGGATCATTCCGACGTTTCAGCCAGCGAGTTTTGGACGGGTTTACGCTGCGTATGGCGGAATTTTTATTGTTCTATCTATCTTGTGGGGCTGGAGAATCGATAGCGTAGTGCCTGATAAATATGACCTAGTAGGCGGATTTGTCGCGCTGGTTGGCGTATTGATTATCATGTATTGGCCTAGAGGCTAATTGTTTCAATGATGCAGAATGTTAACAGGGGCTTTATAGCAGAAAAAACAATTATTGAAAGCACTGTGAAAGGGTCACTACAATTAAAAGGGCTGCCCCATTTGGGGCAGCCCTTTATCTGTTAAAGTACTAGATTTAGCACTCGATGTTTTTAGCAGCGTCTATATCGCCCTGAGTTACGCTAGCGCTAACCAGTTTAGCAATAACCAAGTCACCGGACACGTTCAGAGTAGTTCTGCACATATCCAGGAAGCGGTCAACACCAAGGATTAGGCCCATACCTTCTGCAGGAACGCCAACCTTTACGCACAGGATTGCGATCAGCGGCAATGAGCCGCCGGGAACGCCAGCTGTGCCTACACCAGCCAATACAGCCATGAGCACAACAACCAACTGGCTTTCAATTGACAAGTTAATGCCATATACCTGAGCCAGGAAGAGAACAACTACGCCTTCGAACAGTGCGGTGCCGTTCTGGTTAGCAGAGGCTCCGCAGGTCAGTACGAAACGGGAGATCTGAGGAGGCATCTTCAGGCCTTTTTCAGCGGTCTCCAGAGCAATTGGAAGAGTTGCATTGGAGGAAGCAGTTGAGAAAGCATACACATATACTTCTTTACAGCCTTTGAAGAATTCCCAAGGATTGGTTCTGGCGAAAATCTTCAGCGCCAAAGCATAGACAACGAATTGCTGGATGAGAAGACCAAGTACAACAACACCGGCGAAGTATGCCACGTTTTGCAGGAACCCTGCACCTAAGCGGTAGGTAGTATTAAAAACAATGGCAAAGATACCGTATGGAGCGAGCATCATAGCCCACTCAATAATTTTCAGTGAAGCGTTGAATACAGTTTCAAGCATTTTTATGAAAGGGTTATCATCTTCTTTAATGACCATGCTAAGCGCATAGCCAAACATTAACGCGAAGACCATTAACGCAATTATCTCCCCGCCAAAGGCTCTAGCCGCGGAGTCAATTGGATTCTGCGGAATTAAGTCAATGAAATACTGGAACCAAGGTTTGTTTTTAGCGGCTTCGACGTTCTTGTTTATTGCAAGTACGCCTTGATTGGAAGCCAGAGCTTCCTTGTCAAAAGTAAGTCCAACACCCGGCTGCAGTATATTGGTCATAGCGACGGCAATGATAACTGCCATAAGGCTTAATATAAGTGTGAAGGCCATGGATTTTGTCGCAACTTTTCCTAAGCCGCGACCTTTACCAAGCTCAAATACACCTAAAATCAGCGCGGAAACAAGTAGAGGAACAACAACCATAAAAATCATTCGGAGGAAGACAGCGCCCGTTAAGGTAAAGATGTCAGTGATTGACTTCATGAATGGGTAAGATTTCTGCGGCATAAAATAGTAGCCAATTAGACCGAGAATGACACCTGCTAGAAAGCCGATAAGAAGTTTTTGATATTGTTTCATAACCCAACCCCCTTTAATAAAAAAGCAACTTGTATACATGATACACTTTGTTTAGAAAAACCACCTCTTTGTTTATAAAATGTAAACTAAAAATAATACAACGGATATATAATTAGCTGTCAATGTGACTATTCCTGCTAGTGATAGAGGCAATTTCCAAAAATTTTGAATTCGCGCCAAAAGGTTTACATAACATTATATACTGCAAGGAGTTCTAGCGGCTTTGTAGAAAAATTGTATAAGGTAAATATGTCCGTAACAAGGGGTGAAAGCTATGTTCGTGTCTCATCTGGAATGTCTTAAATGCCGGTTCACAACTGATCCCCATACCTTATTCAGTTTCGCCGGAGTGTGGAGCGCCGCTATTAGCAGCTCATTCACGCTGATAAGGTAGGGAAAGAGATCGGTATACCTAATTTATACGTTAAGGGTGAGGGCATTATTCCGAGTGGAACATTTAAGTCACGCGGCGCAGCTGTAGGTGTGTCACGTGCTAAGGAACTTGGTGTTAAAGCACTTGTCATGCCGACGAACGGAAATGCGGGCGCTTCCTGGGCAATCTACTCTGCTACGGCAGATATTGATGCATATATTGTTATGCCGGTAGACGCGCCTTTAATAATAAAAGCCAGGAACCTGGAATTCCTGGCTTTCGTATTTGGCTATGCTTTTTTTTTGACGGCAATTAAAACAATGTCTTCACCATATTTTTTAGTGAACTCTGCTTCGTACCTATTGATCACGTTTACTTGATCCGAAGTCAGGCTGGCAATGTTTACATCATGCATCATCTGTCGCTCCTTTGTATATTTTGATTAGCATCCCTGAAATGAAGTGCCCTTATACTGCCGTAAAGTGACAGGTTTTATAAAAACATTATTTTGTATACAAGAATACAGTAGACAGAAGATATAAAGTAGCATATAATAAATTGCAGATGAAACAATAATATGCGAACCAAGGATAGTCTTTTATAAGAGCGGTGGTTAGACATAGCACAGACTATGTGTTTTCACTGACGAAAAGAGACTATCCATTTTTATTTCCCCCGGGAGGTTTTTGGGCCTGAAAATCGAATACTAAGGCAGAACTGTGAGGGAGAAACTATGAAAAGAATTCGTATGCTGGCTGCTCTGCTGATTTTGCTTACAATAGCCTTGGCAGGTTGCTCAACAGCCAAACCATATAAAGAAACGAAGTTTCTGATGGATACCGTAATTGAGATTACCGCTTACGGACCTAATGCGGAAGAAGCAGTTAAAGATGCTTTTGCCGAATTTAAGCGTGTACAGCGGTTAAGTGATAAGTTTGACGCTAACAGCCAATTATCGCAGATTAACCGCGCGGCAGGTGTGGGCAAGATGGCGGTTGATCCTGACTTAGCCCTCATGATTGACCGGTCTGCTAAAATGTCGCGGTTAAGTCAAGGTAAGTTTGACATCACCATAGGGGCGCTGACTGAACTCTGGGGAGTGGGACACAAAGGGGAATATGTTCCCTCCCTGCGCGATATCAAACAGATATTACCCTTGGTAGATTACCGGCTGATTGATTTAGACAGTGCCCATAATACTGTTTTTCTGACCAAGTCAGGTATGGCGCTTGACCTGGGTGGGATAGCCAAAAGATATGCCATTGAAAAAGCCCTGGAAAAACTGCATGGTCACGGCATCCATTCGGCACTTATTAATGCCGGTGGTGATATCAGTGTGATTGGTAATAAACCGGATAACACTCCGTGGAGAATTGGGCTGCAACATCCGCGTAAGGCAGACGGTCTTTTGGCCAGGATTACGCTGGATCAATGGAATACAGTTGAAACCTCAGGCGATTACCAGCGATATTTTATTAAAGATGGTGTGCGGTACGCGCACATCCTTGATCCGCATACCGGAGTTCAGCCTAGCGAAATAGCAAGTGTTACATTGATTTCTAAAAATAACAGTGCGGATATTCGCAGTTCGGCGGTGTTTGTACTCGGTATTGATAAGGGGCTGGAACTGCTTGCTCAGTATCCGGGAACGGAAGCAATTATTGTTGGTACCGATGGTAGGATAATTGTTACACCAGGCCTGGGCAGCAGCGTTGAAATCGAAAAATAGGAGGCCAGTTTGATGAATTTTTGTGAGAAGCTCAGAGCGGTGCTGCAGTCGCGACCGCCTAGAATAGAAAACGAAAATGATTACTTTTCTTCTGCAGTACTGATACCGCTAGTCAGTTATAAAGGAGAATTGCGGGTTCTGTTTGAAGTGCGATCCTCAATGCTATCCTGGCAACCGGGTGAGATTTGTTTTCCTGGTGGTCATATTGAAGAGGAAGACTGCAACCCCTTGGCGGCAGCTATTCGTGAGACAAGTGAGGAAATCGGCGTTCCGCAGGAGCTTATCCATCCAATTGGTGCCATGGATTATATTGTCAGCCCAATTGGCGTCATTCTCTATCCTTATGTTGGTTTCATTGAACAGGCTGAGGCAGTGCAACCGAGTTGCGCTGAAGTTGGCAAGATATTTTCTGTTCCGCTGGACTACCTAATGAAGACAGAACCGCTTACCGGTCGCATGGAGATCGCAACACGCCCAATCGGTGATTTTCCTTTTCATCTTATGCCTGACGCCTACCCTCAGGATTGGAAGCGTCGGACCGAGTATGAAGTTCTCTTTTACCAATATAAAGAATATGTCATTTGGGGACTGACGGCGAAGGTATTGCATAAGTTTTTGCAGGTCTGCAAAGAAATAGAAGGTTAAAAGCGAGAGGCTCTCCCGTCGGGAGAGCCTCTACTATTTTATTGGTTGAATGCCAGATCTGCGATGCGCCATGTATGGCCATGCATAATCTGATTATAAATTTCAGTGACAGTCTCAAAGATCGCTGATCGTTTTACAGTACGCTTTTTGGTCAATACAGAAAATTTAAACCACCGTCCTTCACGCGAAAGCTGATAAAGGGCATTGTTAATCACCAACGTTATCGTCTTGGTAGGAGATTGATTAAGCGCATGTTCCAGTTGCAGTACGGCGGGTCCGTCGAGAGGCGGTATTTGTTGTAAAGACTTAGTTTGTGGCATGTTACACGCTCCTTGCACTCCAGAATGATAAACGATATTCAGTTGCTAGCAAGATTATAGCATTAATACGAAAATAATACCTGCTTGCGGAATGACGAAAAATAGGGATATGAGGCGATATACGTCGATAAGGTAGACAATTCTCTACTTGGCTTAAAATTCTGAAAAATTAGACATGCCGTTCCTGTTTGACATAATGAGCTTATGGCATTGTAGTGGGCATTGATCTAAATTTCTCAATTTCGGGCATAAGAAAAAATGGGTGCGCAATACTAACAGTAAATACTTCTAAGAGGTGAAGTGAATTGCGTCGTTCAAAATTAATTGCACTTTGTGTACTAGTTATTTTTGCTGTAACAGCCATAGCCTTTGTTGGAGGCTGCATGAAAAAGCCGGCTCCTAAGCCGTTGCCAGGTCAACCGGGTAATCAAGGGGCCGCTGTCAATCCTCCTGCCCGCATGATTATCGGTTACTATGAAAATCCGTGGCCGGGAACGCCGGAGCAATCGGGTTCATTTCCCAGCATGAGAACGTATGGCGGGCACATGACCCATGTTGTACCGTTCTGGTATAAGGTTGTGGCTGATGGTACCCTGGAATCGAAAGAAAGTCAGCAGGTATACGATACTGCTCGCAATCTTGGCCTCAAGATCTTCCCGCTGATTACGTATAAGACAGGTGTTATTGAGAAAGTATTAAGTGACCCTGCGCTAAGAACGAAGACTATTGACAACATTGTGAAGCTGGTTAAGGAAAAGCCATACGATGGGGTTAATATTGACTTTGAGCTGTTAAAACCAGAGCAAGAAAAAGATCTTACAGCCTTCATGGCCGAGCTTTACGGTAAGCTAAAGCCGCTTGATAAAACTGTTACTGTGTCTGTATTCCCTAAGATTGATGTACACGAAAGCATACATGGAGCGTATAATTATGCGGATCTTGCCAAGAACTCCGATTTTATTCAGGTTATGCTGTACGACAAACACTGGGCTACTTCCGAACCGGGCGCCATCGCGCCGATTGACTGGTATGAGAAAAACCTAAAATATTCGATTGAGCAAGCAGGTGGGGCCAATAAGGTAATTGCGGGAGTTAGCGCCTATGGTTATGATTGGGGACCAGGCAAGGAACCGGCTAAAGATGTTCGCTATGTAGATGCAATAGTTACTGCCGAGAAAAACGGAGCAAAGATTGAATACGATGAGGCTAGTCAGGCTCCGCATTTTAAGTATAAGGATCATGAAATCTGGTTTGAAAACGACCGCAGCACAGCCGCCAAGATGGATATTGTAGCCAAATACAATCCAGCAGGTATTGCCATATGGAGACTCGGACAAGAGCAACCGGAGATTTGGCCGATCATTGATAAGAAGTTTCCTAAAGGCCAACACTAGAGTTACGGCCGTTGATAAGCGGCGTCTCGCGTTGTTGAAGGCTCAGCCCGATCCTCGGCGTACCCAAACCGTACGCTTCCGGTCGTGCTGAGCCTTCTGCCTAGCGGTACTTGCTTCTGAACGTATAGTTTAGGCCACGGCGTAATTACCGTACAGAGGAGATTGTAGGCGCTTTCTAACGTAATGACAGGTTCTGTGCATGTCATCGCGAGCAAAGCCGGCGATCTCCTTTTTCTTTTAGCCAATACTGGCAGGTTTTTTTTCCCATAGGCGGAATATAGTTTTATAGAGCATGACACAATAGGGCAGAGGTGAGAGAATGACCAAGGTGCTATTGTTTATTGAGAACGGCTTTGAAGATCTGGAAGCCATGTATCCCTATTACCGGCTGCAGGAAGCCGGGTATATCGTAGACGTGGTTGGGCCCGGGAAAGGGACTGTTTATCAGGGAAAGTACGGCTATCCGTTGACAGCAGGCATAACGCCTGAGGACGTGCGTATTGCCGACTATGCGGCAGTTATTATACCGGGAGGCCAGGCGCCTGACCGGATGCGTCTTAACGATCAGATGGTTGACCTTGTTAAAGAAGCCGACCAAAGAAATCTGGTAATCGGCGCTATTTGCCACGGGCCGCAGATGCTAATTGAGGCAGATATTGTGCGCGGGCGGAATGTAACTTGTTATAGGTCAATTCTTACTGATATTCTCAATGCCGGAGCTATTTATCATGATATGGAAGTTATCATGGACGACAAACTGATTACCTCCCGCATGCCTAAAGATTTGCCGGCGTTCTGCCGGGAGATCCTGAATGTTATGCCCAAAGCGTGAGATAAGTAAAGGGGGAATTTACGTATGGCTATTGTAGAAGTTACTATAGCGCCCATGGGAACAGGAACGCCGAGTATCAGTCAATATGTGGCTGCTTGCCATAAGGTGCTCGAAAAGGCGCAAGATCTGAAATACCAGCTTACGCCCATGTCTACTATTATTGAAGGCGACTTGGACAGAATTCTGGAAGTTATCCGCCAGATGCATGAAGTGCCTTTCGGTGCAGGTGCCCAGCGGGTGTCAACATTGCTGCGCATTGATGATCGGCGTGATAAGGAACTCACGATGGCAGGCAAGATTAAAGCGGTAACCGATAAGCTGTAGGAGGATGTTATGATAAAGGAAGTTTTAACAGTAGAAGGTATGAGTTGTAATCACTGCAAAAACGCAGTCGAGAGCGCTGTAAAGGCATTGCCTGGGATCGCAACTGCCGAGGTAAATCTGGCTGCGAAAAGTCTTACAGTAGAATTCGACGAGACACAAGTTTCTCTTCCTGCTATTAAAAAAGCGATTGAGGAAGAGGATTATACCGTTAAGTAATCACATTCCCGTGATTGCCGCTTAACTTGACTATATGAACGGCGATTTGCTATACTTTACACAAGCCCCCGAGCAGGGGGCTTACTTTATATAATCTTCTATGCATGAGAGAGGGGGGATTGCGCTTACATGGTGACACGTTTGGAAAGGCGGCTGGCTGAACAGCGTCAAAGCCGGCATTTTCGTAAAAAACGCATTTTTGTAATAGCGGCGATAGTACTGCTAGCTATTTTTGTGGCTGCAGCCTCATATTTTTGGTTCGGCAGCGGTTTTAAAGCCAAACGGGCCAACGGACTTCCTTTTTCTGAACACAAGATTAACATTCTGGTTTTAGGCGTGGATGAACGTGCCGACGATAAGGGCCGCTCTGATACGATGTTTGTTGTTACTATTGATATTAACTCCCAAGAGGTGTCGTTACTTTCCGTGCCGCGTGATACTCGTGTGAAAATTCCTGGGTTCGGCTGGGACAAGATTAACCATGCCTACGCCGAGGGCGGCGTAAAACTTTCACGGCAGGCAGCGGAAGATTTACTGGGGATACCAATTGATTACCACGCGGTGGTTAATTTCGCCGGATTTTATAAGATTGTAGATGCAGTCGGCGGTGTAAACATTAATGTAGAAAAACGCATGTACTACGAAGATCCGTATGATAACCTGGTTATTGACTTTAAACCAGGCGTACAGCGTATGGATGGTAAGACGGCTATAAAGTATGTAAGATACCGTGGAGAAGATGGCGATCTCGGGCGCAT
>Ga0366780_1158_pt1 | contig 8737 bp, 7 predicted proteins | sample BONcelN113001E11_FD_207073 | JGI IMG/M metagenome (GOLD analysis project Ga0366780, IMG submission 207073) | Enriched cells from coal bed in the Powder River Basin, Montana, United States - BONCAT cells N11 rep2 HSBNCT.N11.300.1.E11 ...
AAATCGAGTCGGCGGTGGCCGACGGCAACCAGGCCGTGATCCTGCCGCAAGTGACCTTCGGCATCGCGGTGCGCATGGCGGTGATGAGTATTTTGGCAGGTAACAACTAGTATGAAACTCCATATCAAGAACGGCCGGCTGATCGACCCGGCCAACGGTATCGATGCGCAGCAGGATGTCTTTATCGCCGATGGCAAGGTTGCCGGCATCGGCTCGTCTCCGGCCGGCTTCACCGCCGAGCGCACCATCGATGCGCAAGGCTTGCTGGTGATGCCGGGCCTGGTGGATCTGAGTGCACGCCTGCGCGAGCCCGGCTACGAATACAAGGCCACGCTGGAATCGGAAATGCAGGCGGCAGTGCAGGGCGGCGTGACCAGCCTGGTATGCCCGCCGGACACCGACCCGGTGCTGGATGAACCAGGCCTCGTCGAAATGCTCAAGCACCGGGCGCGCCTGCTGAACCAGGCCAACGTCTATCCGCTCGGTGCATTGACCGCAGGCCTGAAGGGTGAAGCGCTCACCGAGATGGCGGAATTGACTGAAGCCGGCTGCATCGGCTTTTCGCAGGCAGAACAACCGATTCTCGACACCACCGTGCTATTGCGCGCCATGCAGTATGCGCAAACCTTCGGTTATGCCGTATGGCTGCGCCCGCAGGATCCGCACCTGGGCACCGGCGGCATCGCCCATAGCGGCGCAGTGGCAGCGCGCCTGGGCTTGTCGGGCGTGCCGGTGATCGCCGAAACGATTGCCCTGCACCGGATTTTCGAACTGATGCGTGCCACCGGTGCGCGCGTGCACCTGTGCCGTTTGTCGTCCGCCGCCGGTCTGGAACTGGTACGGGCAGCCAAGAAGGAAGGCTTGCCGGTCACCTGCGACGTTGGCGTGCATCACGTGCATTTGACTGACATGGATATCGGCTTCTTTGACGCGAACGCGCGCATGACGCCGCCGCTGCGCGCCCAGCGCGACCGTGATGCCATCCGCCAGGCGCTGGCCGACGGCACCATCGACGCTATCTGCTCGGACCATACACCGGTCGATGACGATGAAAAAATGCTGCCCTTCGGCGAAGCCTCGCCGGGCGCCACCGGGCTGGAGTTGCTGCTCTCACTGACGCTGAAGTGGGCACAGGAAGCCGGCGACAAGGATATGCAGTCGATTTCCAGGTCGGTCGCGAAAGTCACCAGCGACGCCGCACGCGTAGCAGGCCTGAATGCCGGCAGCCTCAGTGTCGGCAGCACGGCAGATCTTTGTCTGTTCGACCCGGCCGTGCGCTGGAAAGTCGAGGCAAAAGCGTTGGCCAGCCAGGGCAAGCACACGCCTTTCCTGGGCTACGAGCTGGCAGGCCAGGTGCGCGCCACAATTGTCGGCGGGCATGTTGCCTTTGAGCGGGCGCAGGCTTGATCAAGCCTGCAGCAGCGAAGGTCCAGGCATGACGGCGTTCCGGCTGGCGCGGATTTGCCTGCATCTGTTGGCAGGCTTGCTGACTTGCGCGCTGGTGTTTCCCTTGGCCGGTGAATCCGCCCGCGCGCGCCTGATCCGGCGATGGTCTGCCAAGTTGCTTGGCTTATGCCGGGTGCAAGTCAAGATAATTGGCGCAGCGCCTGGCGATGCGCCGCATGCGCTCATCGTCGCCAATCACATCTCCTGGCTGGATATCTTCGTCATTAACACCTGGAACCCCTGCCGCTTCGTCGCCAAGTCCGACATTCGTGGCTGGCCATTGATCGGCTGGCTGTGCGACAAGGCGGGAACCATTTTCATCGAGCGCGGCAGCCTGCGCGCAGTGCGTCGGATTTACGAGGGCCTGGTGCATCGCCTGCATGCCGGCGAGCGCATTGCATTTTTCCCGGAAGGCACGACGGCGGAACAGGGCAAATTACTGCCTTTCCATTCCAACCTGTTCGAATCGGCGGTGGAGGCGCATGTAGTGATCCAGCCTTTTGTCCTGCGTTACCTGCGTCCGGATGGCACTTACCATCCCTCGGTGACATTCATTGGCGACACGAGCTTCGTGGATAGCCTCGTAAGCATCCTGGAAGGGGGAGAAGTCCATGTCGAGCTGGTACGGCTGCCGTTGATCGAGACGAAAGGGCGACACCGCCGGGAACTGGCGCAGCTGGCGCAGGATGCGATCGCCGCGGAGCTGGGGATATCGCCGGAGCAGCGCGCCGCCTGAGACAGAGTGACGAGCGCTTCTGGCTATAAGCCCTACGCCGCAGTCAGGAAGCGCTCAGCTGCCCGGGCGCTGGTATTGCGGACAATTTACCTGCAGGATGGCGCGGTCTTCCAGGCGCAGCGCAGTCAGCTTGCCGCCCCACACGCAGCCGGTATCCAGGCCGATCAGGTTTGGCCGCAACACCAGCCCTAGCGTGGACCAGTGACCAAAGACAATCGTGGCGTCGGCGGTGCGCCGCTCCGGCAGGTCGAACCAAGGGACGAAACCTTCGAGGTGTGGGCCGAATGCTTCCTTGTTGGTTAATTCCATGGCGCCGTCGGATGTGCAATAGCGGATGCGGGTCAGGGCATTGACGATGCAGCGCAGCCGATCACTGCCGGTAAGACTGTCATCCCATCTGGCCGGCTGGTTGCCGTACATTTCGCGTAAAAAATCAGCCCAGTCGGGCCCGCGCAGCACGGTTTCGACTTCATGCGCCAGGCTCATGGTTTGCTCCACTGTCCATTGCGGCAGTACCCCTGCATGCACCATCAGGTGGTCGTTTTCCAAGTGCGCCAATGGCCTGTTGCGCACCCAGTCGATCCAGTCGTCGCGATCTGGTGCCTGCAGGATATCGTCGAGCGTGTCGCTGCCGTGCGCCTTGCGGATGCCTTGCGAAACAGCCAGCAAGTGCAGGTCATGGTTGCCCAGCAGGCAAACGGCGCGATTGCCGAGATTGCGTACGGTACGCAGGGTCTCCAGCGACTGCGGCCCGCGGTTGACCAGGTCGCCGACAAAAATCAGGCGCGCCTGCGGCGTTTCCTGGTCGATTTTTTCAAGGAGCTGGTTCAGGCTCGGGCGGCAGCCCTGCAGGTCGCCAATGGCATAGGTGGACATGTTTAAGCTGACTGAAAAATGGGATGAACAGGGCATTTTACCCTGTCCGAATCGTGGATTTGCGCCGCCATTCGCTTTACAATCCTCGCCATGCTTGCATTTCTTACCCTTGTGGACTTTTCATGATTTTAGTAACGGGCGGCGCCGGCTTCATCGGATCGAATTTTGTGCTGGACTGGCTGGCGCAAAGCGATGAGCCGGTCATCAACCTCGACAAGCTGACCTATGCCGGCAACCTCAGCAACCTGGCCAGCTTGCAGGGCGATACGCGCCATCATTTCGTCAAGGGTGATATCGGCCACACGGCTCTGGTCACTTCCCTTCTGCAGACGCATAACGTGCGCGCCATCGTCCATTTTGCCGCTGAAAGCCATGTCGACCGCTCGATTCTGGGCCCGGGTGAATTCATCGCGACCAATGTCAACGGCACGTTTTCAATGCTGCAGGCAGCGCATGCCTGGTGGCTGACCTTGCCGCAGCAAGAAAAGTTGGATTTTCGCTTTCTGCATGTCTCCACCGACGAAGTGTTCGGCTCGCTCGGTCCGCAAGATGCGCCATTTTCCGAGACTACGGCGTATGCGCCCAACAGTCCCTATTCGGCTTCCAAGGCAGCGGCTGACCACCTGGTGCGCGCCTGGCACCATACCTATGGCCTGCCGATCCTGACCACCAATTGCTCGAACAATTACGGCCCCTACCATTTTCCGGAAAAGCTGATCCCGCTGATGATTGCCAATGCGCGTGTCGGCAAGCCGCTGCCGATCTATGGCGACGGGCAGAATGTGCGCGACTGGCTGTATGTGGGCGACCACTGCGCAGCGATCCGGCGCGTGCTGGAGGCTGGCCGGTCTGGAGAGACTTACAATATCGGCGGCTGGAACGAGATGACCAACCTCGACGTGGTGCATACGCTGTGCGATATCCTCGACGAGATGGCGCCGAAGCAGCAGGGCAGTTACCGCGAGCAGATCACCTATGTGCAGGACCGGCCGGGGCATGACCGCCGCTATGCCATCGATGCGCGCAAGATCGAGCGTGAACTGGGGTGGAAGCCGGCCGAGACCTTTGCCAGCGGCATCCGCAAGACGGTGCGATGGTATCTTGAGCACCCGCAATGGGTAAAAGACGTGCAGTCGGGCGATTACCTCAAGTGGCTGGAACTGAATTACGACCAGCGCCAGGACGCGGCAAAACCATGACGGCGGTAAGGCATCCAATCCAGCACCTGGCCAGCAGACTGGCCGCCACGGAGAAAAAATGAAGGCAGTCGCAACAACCATCCCGGACCTGGTGATCCTGGAGCCGACCGTGTTCGGGGATGAGCGCGGGTTTTTTTACGAGAGCTTCAATGAACGGCGGTTTGCCGAACTGCTCGGCGTAAGCGCCGCGACAGTGCCGCGCTTCGTGCAGGATAATCATTCCCGTTCTGCGCGCCACGTATTGCGCGGGTTGCACTACCAGATCCGGCAAGCGCAGGGCAAACTGGTTCGGGTCGTGGCGGGCGAAGTTTTCGATGTCGCGGTGGACCTGCGCAAGTCTTCGGCGACGTTCGGTAAATGGTTTGGCGTAGCGCTGTCCGCGGAAAACAAGCGGCAGTTATGGATTCCGCCCGGCTTAGCCCATGGTTTTCTGGTTACCAGTGAATCGGCCGAATTTCTGTACAAAACTACCGATTACTGGGCGCCCGAGCATGAGCGGTGCATCGCCTGGAATGATCCTGCACTGGGCATCGAGTGGCCGCTGGATGGCGACAAACCGCAGCTTTCCGCCAAGGACGAACAGGGTAAGTCGCTCGCCGAGGCCGAGGTGTTTGCATGAGGATTCTGGTTACCGGCAAAACCGGGCAGGTCGGTTACGAACTCGTGCGCAGCCTGCAATGCACAGGAGAAGTCATTGCGGTGAGCTCTGCCGAAATGGATTTAAGCAAGCCGGCGCAGGTGCGCGACGTCATTCGCACGGTGAAACCGCAGCTGATCATCAATCCCGCCGCCTATACCGCAGTGGACCAGGCGGAAAAGGAGCCGTCACAGGCAATGGCGATCAATGGCGATGCACCGGCGCTGATGGCGGAAGAAGCCAGGCAGCTAGGCGCAGCCATGATTCATTTTTCGACCGATTACGTGTTTGACGGTAAAAAAGATGGCGCCTATGTGGAAACCGACACGCCCGCTCCATTGAATGTCTATGGCCGCACCAAGCTGGCTGGCGAACAGGCCGTGCAGGCATCGGGCATACCTCATCTGATATTGCGTACCAGCTGGGTGTACGGCATGCGCGGTAAAAATTTTTTGCTGACCATGCTGCGGCTGGCGCAGGAACGAGCCGAACTGCGGATCGTCGCCGATCAGCACGGCGCGCCAACCTGGTGTCGCACGTTGGCGGAGGCATGCGCGACAGTCTTGACTCAGGTGAGCGCTGCCGACAATGCCGCTGAATGGTGGGGCCGGCATGGCGGGCTTTATCATTTGACGGCACAAGGCAGCACTACCTGGCATGGTTTTGCTGACGCTATTTTGAAGCAATCTGACTTGGCGAAAAAGCCCTTATTGACAGCGATACCTGGCAGCGCTTATCCCACTCCGGCAATCAGGCCGTCCAATTCCATTTTGTCATGCCAGCGTTTTGAAGCCAGCTTTTGCAGACTTCCTGCGTGGGATCAGGCATTGGCATTATGTCTGGAGAAATAATGCATTTTGGCGCGGATTTGAATGGTATAGTCAGCTTTACTGTTTGGAAATTTAAAGTTTAAACAATAAGTTAATTGCTCCACATGAAAGCATTTGTAGAACTACCACGGCTTTATAAAAAATTAATTTGTTTAGTCGCTGACGCTGTATTTTTGCCAATGGCGTTTCTCTTGGCCATTGCCATGCGATACGAAAATGTCACCCTAGCGCTCTTATCCCAATATCGCTGGCTGATACTGGCAGCGCCAGCGGTGGCAATCCCGATTTTTATCCGCCTCGGACTTTACAGGGCAGTAGTGCGTTTTATTGACCACAAGATCGTCTATGTTGTAATCACAGGCGTGAGTGTGGCTACTGTGCTGATGGCAGCAATGATTGCCATGACGCATCAAGTCGGCTTTTCACGTGGGGTTCTCGGAATTTATTGGGTCATTGGCATCCTGTATGTCATCGCAAGCCGATTTATTGCGCGCAGCTATTTATTGCATGCCAGCATTGCAGCAAATGATGTTCCGCGGGTGGCAATTTACGGCGCGGGTAAGGGCGGGACACAGTTGCTCGGAGCTTTGCGTGGTAGCCATAGTCATCTGCCTGTCGCATTTATTGACGATAGGGCAGAGCTGAAGGGAATCACGATTGGCGGCATCAGAGTTTATTCTCCAGCTGATCTGCCTGTCATGGCAGCGAGGAAAAATATCGATGGCGTAGTCCTTGCCATGCCCTCTCTTACGAAGGTCCAGCAAAGGCGGATTATCGACCAGCTTGAGCCGCTGAAGCTCAAGACTTGGGTGATGCCTTCGATGGACATGATTATGTCCGGCGCTGCAGGCATTCAGGATGTGCGCGAGATCGAGATCGAGGATTTGCTGGGACGCGATCCGGTGGCGCCTGACCCTGCTTTGATTTCCAGGTGCATTACCGGCAAGACCGTGATGGTCAGCGGTGCCGGTGGCTCGATCGGTTCCGAGTTGTGCCGGCAAATCATCAAGCTGAGCCCCGCTCGCCTGATTCTGTTGGAACTATCGGAATTCGGCCTTTACTCGATCGATCAGGAATTGCAGGCCTTGAAAAAAAGCTTGCGCTCTGATGTCGAAGTGCTGCCTTTCCTCGGTTCGGTGCTGGACCAGGAAAAGTGCGAGCGCATCATGCGCAATTTTGGCGTTGAAACCATTTATCACGCTGCCGCCTACAAGCATGTGCCGCTGGTCGAACACAACCCGATCGACGGCATTCGCAATAATGCGCTGGGCACGCTCAGTCTGGCAAACGCCGCAGTTGCCGCCGGCGTGAAGTGCTTCGTTCTGATCTCGACAGACAAGGCGGTGCGCCCGACCAACGTGATGGGCTCGACCAAGCGCCTGGCAGAATTGATCATGCAAGCTTTTTCGCGTCAGCAGAAAACCACCCGCTTCTGCATGGTCCGGTTCGGTAACGTGCTGGGTTCTTCCGGCTCGGTTGTCCCCTTGTTCCGCAAGCAGATTCTGGCGGGCGGTCCGATTACCCTCACCCATCCGGAAATCACCCGCTACTTCATGACGATTCCAGAGGCAGCACAGCTGGTGCTGCAGGCGGGCTCAATGGGGGAAGGCGGCGACGTGTTCGTGCTCGACATGGGCGAGCCGGTCAAGATCCTCGACATGGCGCGGCGCATGGTGCATTTGAGCGGCCTGGAAGTCAAAAGCGATGAAACGCCGGACGGCACGATTGAAATCCGCCATGTGGGCCTGCGTCCGGGTGAGAAACTGTACGAAGAATTATTGATCGGTTCGAATGTAGAAGGTACCGAGCATCCTTTGATCATGCGCGCGCAGGAAGCGGAAATTCCATGGAATCTGCTGCAGGAACTGCTTGCCAGGCTCGAGGATGCCTGCAAACGCTGCGATCACGAGGCGGTTCGTGCGCTGCTGCTGCAGATGGTGCCCGGCTATACGCCACAATGCGGCATTGAAGACCTGATCTGGCGCAGCCAGAATCAATTGCCCCTGGCAGCGGCAAGTACGACGCTGCATTAGTCTTGATTCTTTAATCCCGATTCTCTTACTGAAAGAAAGGCGACATGTTGACTCTCTCGCAAAGCATTTTCAAGGCTTACGATATCCGCGGTGTCATTGGCAAAACCCTGGATGCTGGCGTGGCGCGGCAAATCGGCCAGGCATTCGGCAGTGCAGTGCGCGCGCGTGGAGAAAAGACTGTTGTGATCGGCCGTGATGGCCGCCTGTCCGGCCCGGAGCTGGCGAGTGCATTGGCAGAGGGACTGCAATCCACCGGCGTCGACGTAATCGATCTTGGCGTCGTGGCGACGCCGCTCGTCTATTTCGGCACCCAGGTACTGGATGCCCGCTCCGGCATCATGGTCACCGGCAGCCACAACCCGCCGGATTACAATGGCTTCAAGATGGTGCTGGGCGGCGACGCGATTTATGGCGATGCGATCCAGGCGTTGTACCAGGCGATTGTCCAGGGCGAGTTTGCCAAGGGTGAGGGCAGCTACAGTCAGCATGACTTGAAAGAAGCTTATCTGCAGCGCATCGTTAGCGATGTCAAGCTGGCGCGGCCGATGAAGATCGCGGTCGATTGCGGAAATGGCGTCGCCGGCGCCTTTGCGGGTGATTTGTATCGTGCCATGGGTTGCGAGGTGACGGAACTGTTTTGCGACGTCGATGGCAATTTCCCCAATCATCATCCGGACCCGGCTCATCCGGAAAACCTGCAGGATCTGATCCGCTGCCTGCGTGATGGCGATGCCGAGATCGGCCTGGCTTTCGACGGTGACGGTGATCGTCTGGGTGTCGTGACCAAGGATGGTCAGATTATTTACCCGGACCGTCAGTTGATGCTGTTTGCCGAGGAAGTGCTGTCGCGTAATCCCGGTCAGCAGATTCTGTATGACGTCAAATGTACGCGCCACCTGGCGCCATGGGTCAGCCAGCGATATTGGGATAAGAGCGCTAGGGTGACATTTTCGTATCGCATGGCAATGGCCAAGAGAAAC
>Ga0366780_1167_pt1 | contig 8702 bp, 6 predicted proteins | sample BONcelN113001E11_FD_207073 | JGI IMG/M metagenome (GOLD analysis project Ga0366780, IMG submission 207073) | Enriched cells from coal bed in the Powder River Basin, Montana, United States - BONCAT cells N11 rep2 HSBNCT.N11.300.1.E11 ...
GCATCACCGCTACTTCCACTCATCAACAAAACAGCGGTGAGGGAGTTGGCTTTCTCAATAAAAAAAGATACCAATATTCCATGGTTCGGCCAACTCATGAATGCCCCTCAATTGTTGGCATATCTTTTACAGATCAACTTTTGGCTAAAGGAATATCATGTCATCATAGAATAAATCGGGAAATGCGGAGCAGTCAGAGCATCCTCCTTTCATGGCGAGGGGTGCCCCCCCTTCTGCACACCCCTCTTTTATACAGTAGGAACGATCGTTCCCTCCTGTATAAAAAACCCGCCGATTTGGCGGGTTTTTTGGTTTTCGAGTCAATTCTTCTTTCAGTATTTAATACGGTAAATGATTGCGGCAGCCTCCGCACGGGTGATACTTTCCATCGGGTGTATCTTGTTGTCGTCGCTTCCCGTAATGATGCCTGCTTTAATCAATGCCGCAATAGAATCTTTTGCATAGTCGGAAATAATGCTTTTATCACTATAAACAGACAGCGTATTGATATCCGCTGCCGCAACACCGGAACCGCTCTTGTTCATAGCTCTTAGGGCTAGAACCATGGTATCTTCCCGGGTAATCGAGGAATTGGGATAGAATTTGTTGTCTGATCCCTGTGCGATGCCCAGTGCCTTTGCGGCGGCGATGGCATCGTAATAATATTCCCCCTTTGCCACATCGGCGAAGTTGCCTGTGCCGGTACTGGCCTGCAGATTCAAGGCTTTATAGAGAAGGAGCATGAATTCACCCCTCTTTATTTTCGCAGCAGGATAAAAGTATTTTTTACCGTCCAGTCCGGTAGAGCCGGTAATGATTCCATTCTTAGAAAGGGTGTCAATATAATCTACCGCCCAGGAATAGGCTTCATCCACATCTCCGTAATACTGAGACTTTTTCAGTGTAGGATTCACAGCAGTTCCGCTGGTTGTAATCTGAATCTTTCCTGAGAAAGCGAACCCGTCAGTATCATAACCGGTATAATCGATGGTGGCGGTTCCCGTGGCGCTGGTTACAGGCACATAAACCACATTTAGCAAAAATGGCGTGCCGCCGTAGTAGTATTTCGTGGTGGCACTTACCTCAGAGGTATATTTGGTTGCAGAGGTATAGCCGTAATACAATTTTCCGCTGCTGGCAGAAGGAAGCTTGAATTTCACATAGGATAGGTTGTTATCTTTCAGCTTTTTGCACACATTGTTAAAATCATCTTCTTTGAAATATACGGGTGAGCCGGGAGTTGCAGAGTAGGTAATGGGATTGGCCGTCAAGAGATCGCCGTTTACGGTGATCTCAACGGTACCGCTAAAGGATACTCCGTCCGTGTCATAGCCCTTGAAATTGATCGTGCACATCCCGGAAAATTTGCTTGCCGGATCAAAGGTAACTTTGGATAGGTACGGAGAACCGTCGTAGTAATATTTCTTGGCAGCGGTGACCTTAGAATCATAATCCCCGTCATCGTAGTTGTAATAGAGTACACCCTTGGTATCGGAGGGGAGCGTGAAGGTAACGTAATCCAGTGCTTCATCGTTCAGATCATCACAGATATCATAGAAATCGTCCTCATCAAAGGTAACAGTTTTATCATCATCAACGGTATAAGCAATTTCACTGGAAGAGGTGCCATCCACGGAAATCTTAATTTTCCCGGTGAAGGAGTTGTTGTCTTCATCATATCCGGTATATTTGATCGTTACCGTGCCTGAATAATCTTTCTTTGGCACAAAGGATACCCTCGCCAAATACGGCGAGCCATCATAATAATATTTTGTGGAGGTGCTAACCTTTGAATCGTAATTGTCGTCCGATGAATAATTGTAATATAATGTGCCGGCCGAAGAGGATGGGAGCGTTGTAAATTTTACATAATCCAGATCCTCATCGTTCAGATCATCACAGACATCATTCAAATCGTTTTTGTCTAAGGTAAGCTTTTTATCGCCTTCGATGGTATAGGTAAGATCTTCCGCCGTATCGTCATCCTCATCGTCATCCTCGCCTACGATAATCTTCACTTTTCCTTCGTAGGTATTTCCGTCTTCGTCGTACCCGGTGTACTTAATGGAAACAGTGCCCTCAAAGTCCTCATCAGGAACGAAGGCCACCTTTGATAGGTAAGGAGAGCCGGCATAGTAATATTTCTTGGCAGCGGTAACCTTTGAATCATACTCTCCGTCGTCGTAGTCATAATACAGCGTTCCATAGGTGGAGGAAGGAAGAGTAAACTTAACATAGTCCAGGTTTTCCCCTGTTAGATCGTCGCAGGCATTATCAAAATCAACCCTTTTAAACGTGACCGCTTCCTCTGCATCCGTTTCATATGAAATCGTTTTGGCATCACCGTACGTTGCTGCATAGGACACATTCGGAATGAATAGTACGGTAATGAACAAGACCATAATGAATGCAATTTTCTTATTTATCATTTTTTGCATTGTTGCACCTCCTGGTATCTTCATTAATCTAATCTAGATTGGATTCCAAAATTTTCATTGGTAAAAAAAGTTACTACTACTATCATAATATATTAGTAGTCGAAAATAAAGAGAATATGGCTTTTTTATGCAATTTTTCCTTGACAAAACAGATTATGACGCTATAATAGTTATATAAACATAAATATTATAAAATTATAACAAGCACAGCTGACCACAGATCAGATGTGTTTGTACAGATTCTGAAGGATTGGGGATTATGATTAAAACACTATTACATTTAAAGCCATTTACTCTGGTAATTTGCTTCATCATTTTATTTGTCTCCGGACAGGCTATGGCTGAGCTTGCTTTGCCGACCCTGATGGCGGATGTGGTGAATAACGGAATGATGCAGGGGGACACGGGATATATTATCACCTACGGCAGTTATATGCTGCTTGTTGCGCTGGTCAGCTCGGCCAGTGCCATGCTGGGCTCCTACTATTCGTCGAAGGTTGCGATGGGCTTGGGAAGAAACTTGAGAAATAAGGTTTTTACACGGGTGGAGAATTATTCACTTCATGAATTTGATCAACTGGGAACCGCTTCATTGATTACGCGAACCACCAATGATATCGTCCAGATACAGAATGTATTGGTTATGATGCTGCGATTTATGATCTATGCGCCTATCTTGTGCGTCGGCGGAATCACGCTGGCTGTTTCAAGGGATAAAGAGCTGACGGTGATTTTGCTGGTTGCCATTCCGATTTTGATCGCTTTTATGGGGGCGCTTGCGTATTCCGTCATGCCCGCCTTCAAAGCCATGCAGAAGAAGCTGGATCGGCTCAACATGGTACTGAGGGAAAATCTGACCGGAATCCGTGTAATTCGAGCGTTCAACAAGCTGACCCATGAGCGGGAACGATTCAAGGAAGCCAACGGGGATCTGACCGATACCGCCATCAAGGTGAACCGGACAATGTCGGCCATGCACCCGATGCTGATGCTGATCATGAATCTCACCACCATCGCAATCGTCTGGTTCGGCGGAGTCAGGATTTCACAGAGCAAGATGGAGGTGGGCGATATGATGGCATTTATTCAGTATGCCATGATGATCATGTTCTCCTTCGTGATGGTTGCGATGATGTTTGTCATGGTTCCGAGAGCGCAAGCTTCTGCGGAGCGGATCAATGAGGTGCTTGGTATGGAAGGGTCGATCGTCGATCCGAAGGTAGCCAGCCTGCCGACCGCAGGCGAAAGGGGCCATATCGTATTTGAAAACGTATCTTTCCGGTATCCGGGTGCTGAGGAACCGGCAATTTCCAATATCAGCTTTGAAACGGGGCCGGGCGAGGTAACTGCCGTCATCGGGGGAACCGGTTCAGGGAAATCCACTTTGGTCAACATGATACCGAGGTTTTACGATGTCAGTGAGGGAAGAGTTCTGGTTGACGGCGTCAATGTATCGCAGATGTCTCAGAGTGAGCTTCGAAGTAAAATCGGATTTGTACCTCAGTCGGCATTGCTTTTTACCGGCAGCATTTCGGATAACATCCGATACGGAAAGAAAGAGGCGACTGAGGAAGAGATGATGCATGCTGCCAAGGTTGCCCAAGCCGGAGACTTCATTGCAGAGATGCCAGAAGGCTTAGAAACTGCTATCGCCCAGGGTGGGACCAACGTATCCGGTGGACAGAAACAGAGGATATCCATCGCGAGAGCTCTCGTGAGAAAGCCGGAAATCTATATTTTTGACGATAGTTTTTCTGCTCTTGATTTCAAGACTGATGCGAAGCTTCGTGCTGCCCTGAAAAAAGAAACGGGTACTTCTGCGGTTATTATCGTCGCGCAGCGCGTTAGCACCGTTATGGATGCTGACCACATACTGGTTCTAGATGATGGAAAACTAGCCGGGATCGGCAGTCACAGAGAACTGATGAAGCACTGTCAGGTTTATCGGGAAATCGTATCATCACAACTGTCTGAAGAGGAGGTGAAGACATATGAGCAATGAAAACAGCAGACTGTCTTCGGGGAAATCGATCAGAGGCGGCATAGGTCATGGGCCTGCCGGAGGGATGTCGATGCCTGTAGAGAAGGCAAAGAATTTTAACGGAACCTTAAAAAGGCTCGTCGGTTATTTTGCTCCGCAGAAGCTGAATTTTATCGCAGTGGGCATTTTAGCCATCGTCAGTACGGTATTCTCTATCTTCGGTCCGATGATTTTGGGAAAGGCCACGACAAAGATCGCGGAAGGTGTCATGTCTGTTCGGTCCTTCGGGTATCTGTCAGCATCTCAGTTTGATTTCGAATATATAGGTAAAATACTTTTATTAATGATTATTTTGTACGTCGTCAGTTCTCTGACGGGCTTTGCAATGTCATATATCATGTCCGGTGTTTCACAGAAAACGGTTTACGTGATGCGGAACGAAGTGAAGGATAAGCTGGATCGACTGCCGCTGAAATATTTCGACGACAGAACCCATGGGGAAATCCTGAGCCGTGTCACAAACGACATGGACACCATTTCCACAACGCTGCAGCAAAGCTTGACACAATTGATCACTTCCCTGGTTACCATTGCGGGAATCCTGATTATGATGGTCTCCATCAGCCCGCTCTTGACGATCATTGCCCTAGTTACCCTTCCGGTATGCGCGTTACTGACGATGACGATTGCGAAGAACTCGAGAAAGTATTTTGCGAATCAGCAGAAGTCACTTGGGGAGCTCAACGGCCATGTGGAAGAAATGTATACCGGCCACAAGATCGTGAAGGTTTTCGGACAGGAAAAGGAATCCATAGAGCAGTTTCAGAAGATCAATGAAGCGCTCTACCATGCAGGATGGAAGGCACAGTTTATCTCAGGAATCATCATGCCGGCCCTCAACTTTATCAACAATCTGGGCTATGTGTTCATCTGCATCATCGGCGGATTTCTGGTCGTGAAGAAAGCCATTGATGTGGGCGATATCCAGGCGTTTATTCAATATATGAGAAATTTTACCCACCCCATCGTTCAGACTGCCAACATCGCAAATGTGATACAGAGCACCATCGCCAGTGCAGAAAGAGTATTTGAGGTTCTGGATGAGGAGGAACAGCTGCCGGATATCCGGGATGCGGCTGCGGTCAGCAAGGAGACCATCAATGGTGAAGTCGGTTTTGAGCAGGTGCGCTTCCGATACGTGGAGGAGGTTGCGCTTATCGAGAATATGAATATTCATGTGAAGCCGGGACAGATGGTTGCCATTGTAGGTCCCACGGGTGCAGGAAAGACAACCCTGGTAAATCTTCTCCTTCGATTCTATGAGCTTTCCGACGGTCGGATCACCATCGACGGAATCGATATCACCAAAATGACAAGAGGGGATTTAAGAAGTCTCTTTGGCATGGTGCTCCAGGATACATGGCTTTATAAGGGTTCCATTATGGAAAACATCGGGTATGGCCTAGAGGATTCGGAACAGCAGAAAATCATTGATGCGGCGAAAGCGGCGCATGCGGATCATTTTATCCGGTCCTTGCCCATGGGATATGATACGGTATTAAACGAAGAAGCCTCCAATATCTCTCAGGGACAACGGCAGCTCCTGACCATTGCAAGGGCGCTCCTTGCAGATCCGCCGATCCTGATCCTCGACGAGGCCACCTCAAGTGTTGATACCCGTACGGAAGCACTGATTCAGAAAGCAATGACCAAACTGATGAAAGGGCGTACCAGCTTTGTCATAGCCCATCGCCTGTCTACAATTAAAAATGCGGACTTGATTTTAGTAATGAAAGACGGCAGCGTCATCGAGCAGGGTACCCATGAAGAACTGATGAAACAACAGGGGTTCTATGAGGATCTTTATAATAGCCAATTCACAAAGAATCCGGATACACAGGAGGAAGAAAATGAATAAGGAATTGATGAAAACTGTCAGTGAATCTCTGATCAGACTGAAATTTTTGGTATCCAACCAGTTCCTGAAACCCATGCGGGAAATAGAGCGGGAAAGGAACGAGTTCCCGCCGGGATATATGCACGTGTTGGGTTGGCTGAAATCCAAGGACGTACCGGTATCCATGACAGACCTTGCCGGTGTTTCTTGCATTTCAAAACCGAATTTAACAACAATGGTGGATCGGTTATGCGCAGACGGCCTGGTCGAGCGCTCCGCAGATGTCAACGACAGGCGGATTGTCAATGTTGCCCTGACGAAAAAGGGTGTGGATTTTTTGCATCGCCAAAAGGAAGAGGTTGCGAGATTCATAGAGGGCAGATTGGGTCTTCTTGATGATCCTGAGCTCGAAAAGCTAAAGCGTGCGTTGGATGATCTTTCGGACATCCTGGATAAAATCGAGGAAAAAAAGGCGAGCCTGCGATAAATCGTCTCTGATCCGTCACAGGCTCAAGAATTTCCTATCGTAAGGGATACTCTGCCATTCATGGCAAGAATCAATCTTTGTTCCACTTCATACCAGTTGATCAACTTCCACCAGGAGTCGATATATTTTTGGCGGTCGTTTTGGTAATCCAGGTAATAAGCATGTTCCCACACATCACAGACCAAGATGGGGATTCCGCTCCACTGCGTCAGATTTTGGTGTTTTTCGGCCTGAAGAACCTCCAGTCTATTCCATGTGGGCTGCCATGTCAGGATTCCCCAGCCGGAACCCTCCACTTTATCGGCTGCATTTTTAAATTGCTCTTTGAAAGCGGTGAAGTCTCCAAAGTAACAATTGATTTGATACCATGTATGCGGACCAGGCTGTCCTCCCGTTCTCAACGGAGCCATAATTGTCCAGTAAATGCTGTGTAAAATGTGACCGGAACCTTGAAAGGCGAGTTCATTCTCCCAGTATTTTATATACTGATAATCGCCTCGATTCCGTGCCTCTACAAGAGAAGTCTCCGCAAGATTCAGTCCATCAACATAGGCCTTGTGATGTTTATCATGATGGATACGGAGTGTTTCCACACTGATTACCGGCTCAAGCGCATGATAACCGTAAGGCAGCGGAGGGAGCTGATGCTGTCCAGGGAGAATCATTGTGTATTCCATTTGATTCATAACCTCCTTGATTTGATTATATTCATTGCATTGTATTCATGTCATCTTTGTCCTGTGTTTATGAATTCTTTTTTTGGGTAGATTAATTAAAATAAGTGATCTGTTTCTAATCTTTATTGATACAAAGGAGTGAGAGAAAAATGGCTGTTGAAACATATATCAATTTTAATGGTAACTGCCGGGAAGCAGTGGAATTCTATCGTGGTGTGTTTGGAACGGAAAAACCTGTAATTATGTTGTTTGGAGATATACCGCCAGATGGCGGTTTCCCTATGAGCGAAGAAACAAAGAAGCTTGTAATGCACACGGAAATAAAGGTAAAGGGCAGCACCATCATGTTTTCTGATGTTCCGTCCGATATGCCGTATGTTGCCGGAAATAATATCAGTCTGGTCTATCGCAGCAATGCTATGGATGAAATAAAATCCATTTTCAGTCAGCTCAAGGTTGACGGAACGGTAATGATGGAACTGCAGGAAACCTTTTGGAGTAAATGCTATGGATTTGTGATCGATCAATTTGGAATCGGCTGGCAGCTAAGCTATGAAAGCGAATAAGATAAAAATCTTCCATGCCGTTAAATGATTTGGATGAATATCGTTCTGATATTAAAACCTGACATGCATATGTCAGGTTTTTGTGTTATAATAATCCCGGCCAACATGGAATGACGATTCCCACATACTGCAAATCAGAAAAAAATGCAGTAAGGAGTGAAAGAATGAAATTAGACAGAATGCTCTACATTATAACCTATCTCCTGAACCACAAGAAAGTAAAGGCACAGGAACTGGCTGAGCAATTTGAGGTGTCGGTACGCACAATTTACCGTGATATCGATGCGATCTCGTTGGCAGGCATCCCAATCATCACCTATCAGGGGATGGACGGCGGAATTGGTATTATGGAAGGCTTTAAGCTTGATAAAAATCTGCTCACCGGCGAGGAAATCCGCAAAATTGTCAATGCATTAAAAGGCTTCCAGAGTATCAGTGAAGATGGGAAGGTGAAACAACTAATAGAAAAGCTTTCCGGCATTACGATAAATACAGAGCTGATGCCGACCGGAAACGAAATCATGATTGATCTTTCCTCCTGGAGCAAGTACGACCAATTGGGAAAGGAAATACAGAGAATCAAAGAAGCGATACAACAGCACAATCTGATTCATTTCCTGTATTACACAAATGAAAAACTGACAGAAAGGCGGGTT
>Ga0366780_1166_pt1 | contig 8578 bp, 9 predicted proteins | sample BONcelN113001E11_FD_207073 | JGI IMG/M metagenome (GOLD analysis project Ga0366780, IMG submission 207073) | Enriched cells from coal bed in the Powder River Basin, Montana, United States - BONCAT cells N11 rep2 HSBNCT.N11.300.1.E11 ...
CCCACCTGGTGATGCATGGCTCGTCTTCGGTGCCGCAGGATCTGCTGGCAATCATCCGCGAATTCGGCGGCGACATGAAGGAAACCTACGGCGTGCCGGTGGAAGAGATCCAGGAAGGCATCAAGCACGGCGTGCGCAAGATTAACATCGACACCGATATCCGCCTGGCGATGACTGCCGCGATCCGCCGCTATTTCGTCGAGAACCCGGCCAAGTTCGATCCGCGCGATTACCTCAAGCCGGCACGCGAAGCCGCGATGCAGATCTGCAAGGCGCGTTACCTCGCCTTCGGCTGCGAAGGCCAGGCTGCCAAGATCAAGCCGGTCCCGCTCGAGAAGATGGCCGAGAAGTACAAGAAGGGCGAGCTCGCACAAATCGTGCAGTAAGTCAGTAGCAGGGCGGACTGCGGTCCGCCCAAAATGTTTTTAGAAGACCTCCATGAACAGCCTCTATCAATCCAGCATCACCTCCCTGAAACTACTCGGCCACGGCAAGGTACGCGACAACTATGCAGTGGGCGAAGACAAGATCCTCATTGTCACCACTGACCGTCTGTCCGCCTTCGACGTGGTAATGAGCGAACCGATTCCCGGCAAGGGCAAAGTCCTGAACCAGATGTCCAATTTCTGGTTTGAGAAGCTTGGCGACATCGTCCCCAATCACCTGACCGGCATCGCGCCGGAAAGCGTGGTAGTGCCGGAAGAAGTCGACCAGGTCAAGGGCCGTGCGGTGGTGGCCAAGCGCCTCAAGCCGATCCTGGTGGAAGCGGTGGTGCGTGGCTACATCATCGGTTCGGGCTGGAAGGATTACCAGGCCACCGGCTCCATCTGCGGCATCCCGCTGCCGGCAGGCTTGCGCCAGGCCGACAAGCTGGCCCAGCCGATCTTCACGCCGGCGGCCAAGGCCGACCTCGGCGAGCACGATGAAAACATCAGCTTCGCTGAAATGGAAAAGCGCATCGGCAAGGAGCTCGCCGAAAAGATGCGCGACATCAGCATCAAGCTGTACCAGACCGCCGCCGATTACGCTGCCACGCGCGGCATCATCATCGCTGACACCAAGTTTGAATTCGGCCTCGATGAAAACGGCGTGCTGCATTTGATGGATGAAGTGCTGACCGCGGATTCCTCGCGCTTCTGGCCGGCCGATTCGTATGCGCCGGGCATGTCGCCACCGTCTTTCGACAAGCAGTTCGTGCGCGATTATCTCGAGACGCTGAAGGACTGGAACAAGACCGCGCCGGCACCGGCCTTGCCGCAGGATGTCATCGAAAAAACCGGCGCAAAGTACCGTGAAGCCTTGCAGCGCCTGACCGGCGAAACCCTGAAGGATTAAGAGCAGCATGTCTGAACAAGCAAAAGCGGCGCCCCTTGTAGGCGTGGTAATGGGATCGTCCTCTGACTGGGACGTGATGCAGAATGCCGTGGCGATCCTGAAGGATTTCGGCGTGCCGTTCGAGGCGCAGGTCATTTCCGCGCATCGCATGCCGGATGAGATGTTCACCTATGCCGCGACGGCGCGCCAGCGCGGCTTGCGGGCGATCATCGCCGGCGCCGGCGGCGCGGCGCACCTGCCGGGCATGCTGGCGGCCAAGACCATCGTGCCGGTGCTGGGTGTGCCGGTGCCATCCAAGTATCTGCGCGGCGAGGATTCGCTGCTGTCGATCGTGCAAATGCCCAAGGGTATCCCCGTATCGACGTTTGCCATCGGCGAAGCCGGCGCTGCCAATGCCGCGCTGACGGCGATCGCGATCCTGGCGACGACGGATAATGCGCTGGCGGCGCGTCTGCTGGAATTCCGTGCCAAGCAGACGCAGGCTGCCCAAGCCATGAGCCTGCCGGTATGAGCGAACAGATTCCACCTTTCGTGCCGTCGGCGACGCCGCCGACCTGGCTGGGCGTCATGGGCGGCGGCCAGCTCGGCCGCATGTTCGTGCACGCCGCGCAAGCCATGGGCTTCAAGGTGGCGGTGCTTGAGCCGGCGCGCGATTGTCCTGCAGGACAGGCTGCCGACTACCTGCTTTCTGCCAGCTACACCGATCCGGTGGCATTGAATCAATTGGCCGGCCTGTGCGCGGCAGTCACTACCGAATTTGAAAACGTGCCGGCGCAAAGCATGGCGCAACTCGCTGCGCATAGCTTTGTCGCGCCTGCCGCATCGAGCGTATCGATCGCGCAGGACCGGGTTGCCGAGAAGCGCTTCTTTACCGAATGCGCCGCCACTTCGCACGTATTGCCGGCGCCGCACAAGGTCATCGAGAAAGATGCCGATATCGACGCCATTCCGGACGACCTGTTCCCGGGCATTCTGAAAACGGCGCGTCTCGGCTACGACGGCAAGGGACAGGTGCGCGTGCGCACGCGCGAGGAAGCGCGCCAGGCATTCCAGGATATGCGCAGCGTCGTCTGCGTGCTGGAAAAGATGCTGCCGCTGGCATACGAAGTATCGGTATTGGCCGCGCGCGGCGCCGATGGCGAATCGGCAGTGTATCCGATCGCCGAGAACGTGCACCGCGACGGTATTCTGTTTTCCACTACCGTGCCGGGTCCGAATGTTTCGGACGAATGCGCGCGCAGCGCTCAGCATGCTGCGCTGGCGATCATCGGCAGGATGGAATACGTTGGCGTCTTGTGCATCGAATTTTTCGTGCTGCAGGATGGTTCGCTGGTCGTCAATGAAATGGCGCCGCGTCCGCACAATAGCGGCCACTACACGATTGATGCCTGCATCACCAGCCAGTTTGCGCAGCAGGCCCGCGCCATGGCCAAACTGCCGCTGGGCGACGTGCGTCAGCATTCGCCGGCAGTGATGCTCAACATCCTCGGCGATGTCTGGTTCGAGAATGACAGCCCGGGTAGCGACATGCCGCGCGAGCCGGCTTGGGACAAGGTGCTGGCACTGCCGGGCGCGAATCTTCATCTCTATGGCAAGGACGATCCGCGCCGTGGGCGCAAGATGGGGCACGTGACTTTCGTGGCGCCGACGCTGGCACAAGCCACGGAAAATTTCGCCTGTGCCTGCCGCATCCTCGGCATTCCGCTTTAAGGCAACACACGATGTCTGACATGACCCTGGACCGGGCGGCGATTGCCGCTGCTGCCCGCTTGCTCGAACAGGGCAAGCTGGTGGCCTTTCCGACCGAGACGGTGTATGGACTGGGCGCTGATGCGGAAAATCCGCAGGCGGTCGCCGCGATCTATGCCGCCAAGGGGCGGCCCGCCAATCATCCGGTGATCGTGCATCTGGCGCCGGAAGGCGATATTGGCTACTGGGCCGTCAGCATTCCGGCCGAAGCGAGAAAACTCATCGACGCCTTCTGGCCCGGGCCGCTGACTTTGATTCTGAAGCGCGCCGTACACATTCCGGATGCAGTATCCGGAGGTCAGGACAGCATCGGCCTGCGTTGTCCTTCGCATCCCGTCGCACAAGCGCTGCTGCGGGAATTCAAGAGTGGCCGGGGCGGCCTGGCTGCGCCTTCTGCCAACAAGTTTGGCCATGTCAGTCCTACCACTGCGCAGCATGTGCAAGATGAATTCGGCGAACCCCAGCAAGGCCAGGGGCCGTTGGCAGCGATTCTGGATGGCGGGCAGAGCGATGTCGGTATCGAATCCACGATCGTCGATCTGTCGCGCATGGCCAGCCATGGTCCGGTTCTGCTTCGTCCGGGACATATTTCGCCGCAACAGATTGCCGAAGTCATCGGCAGCATGCCGGCCTTGCCCGACGCCGCGGCGCCGCGCGCTTCAGGCACGCTGGAGGCACATTACGCGCCTGCCACGCCGGTGGCACTGGTGCAGTCTCACGACCTTGCCGAGACGGTGCGCTGCCTGGCCAATGGCGGCAAGCGCGCGGCAGTAATGCGGCGTGGTGAGAGTGAGCCGGTGGGGGCGCTTGCCCAATTGGTGCTGCCTTCTGAGCCTGCCGCTTATGCGCATGAACTGTATGCCGCGTTGCGCGAAATGGATGCGGCCGCTGCCGATATCATCCTGGTCGAAACGCCGCCGGCAGATGCCGCATGGCAGGGCGTCAATGACCGTTTGCGCCGTGCCGCACACGATTCCACCGGTGTTCTGGCCAGCCTGTTGCGCCCGAAGTCCTGAAGACCCAAGCCTGCGCTACAGTCTTTCCAGCACTCGTCAGTGAGTCTTTCTAGTGCTGCATCACTGCTTGGTGTTGTGCCATTTTGTGCCAACGAATACAGCGCCATTGACGTTGGCATCGCCCGCCACTCTGGTCCGGAAATCATTGCCGGTTTGCATGCGATCTTTCAGATTGCACTTAAGAGCCCAATTTAATGGGTCATATAACGCCAGCCAAACTTTTCGCTGACTGCTATATCCCTGTTGAATGCCACTCAGTGACGCAGGTGCCATTTCGCATATGGACGAATTACGTGTTCAATTTTTGAGACAGTGGTGGCGCTTTTTTAAAAAGAATTTTTTGTAATCTAAAGCATTAGTGGGATACTCATTGTTAAAAATAGAACATATGTTCTATTTTGAAAAATACAAAGGAGACCACTTATGCAAATAAGGCTTAATACTGCGGCGCGCGCAGTGGCACCGAGCGAGGTTTTGTCCCGGATATCCCTGAAGAAAAAAATTGCCGAAATGTCGGCTTCCCGCATCCTTCCCATGGTGTCATTACTGGGGCTTGTCGGTATTTTTTCAGCCGGTGCAGCGCAGGCAAGCGGATTCGCTTTAAATGAGATGAGCGCCGCCACCCTCGGCAATGCCCATGCAGGCGCTGGCGCGGCAGCTGAAGATCTCAGCACGATCTATTTCAATCCCGCTGGATTGACCCGCATGTCAGGGTACCAAATCCAGGTTACAGGTTCAGCCATTCGCCCTTCCGCAAAATTCACCAATGCTGGTTCGACTTCGGCATTGGGAACACCTCTTCGGGGAGGCAATGGCGGTGATGCTGGTGGCTGGGAACTGGTGCCCGCGCTGTACTATGCGATGGATCTCGCACCCAACCTGCGTTTCGGCATAGGCGTCCAGACACCATTCGGCCTGAAGACGGAATACGATGCAGGCTGGATTGGGCGTTATCAGGCGCTGACGTCCGATATGATGACAATTAACATCAATCCGACGCTGGCATATCGCGTGAACGATATGCTTTCGCTGGGTGCCGGCGTGAGTTTTCAGTACATCGACGTTGAGCTTTCGCAAGCCATCGATTTCGGTTCCATTTGTGTCCCACTAGGCTGTCCGCTCGCTTTATCGCAAAACCTGGATGGCAAGGCCACCATCAAAGGTAACGACTGGGGGTACGGCTTCAATCTGGGCGCCATGTTTACGCCGACCCAGAACAGCCGGATCGGCATTGCCTATCGTTCTCAGATCAAGCATACCCTGACCGGCGACGCCAGTTATGACAAGCCGGCCGGCTTGCCTGCGCCGATTGCGGCCTCGCCCAGGTTTACCAACAATGGTGCCAGCGCTGATGTGACCTTGCCTGAATCACTTAGCCTGAGCGGGCACGTCGACCTGGATTCGAAATGGGCGTTGCTTGGCGATGTCACCTGGACGCGCTGGAGCCGATTCAAGGAATTGCGCGTGCGCTTCAGTAATGGAGCGCCTGATAGCGTGACAACAGAGGATTGGCGCAATACTGTGCGTGTCGCAGTCGGTGCGAATTATCGATATAACGATGCATGGAAACTGCGTGCCGGTATCGCTTATGACCCGACCCCGGTAAAGGATGCCATGCGCACGCCGCGCGTTCCGGATGCCGACCGCACGTGGCTGGCTTTCGGCGCCCAGTACAAGCCTTCGGCTAACGATGCCTGGGACTTCGGGTATGCCCACCTGTTCATCAAGGATGCCTCTATCAGCAAGAATGAAGGTGCTGGCGGCACGGTACGCGGCAACTACGAAAGCAACGTCAATATCCTGAGCGTGCAATACAGCCGTAAATTCTGATGATTGAAAAACGCCGGCAACTTGCGCCGGCGGTTCGATTGATAGTTCTACGCCCTGCGAGCGATCATGCCAGCAGGGCGTTTTTATTACCGCAGTTATGAAATATGTGCCGCCAATCAATCCTCCCTGGGGGAAAAGGTATTTCCAATGGCGTGTGCGCATGCCCGGAAAGGTCGGATTGCGCTTAAGCAGCGCTAATTTTCCGAAGGAATGATTTATTCAATATTGGTCGCGACGAATTTGCCGCCATGAAAAACCAATGCGGGCTGGGGATCGACGGCGCAGTGCTCGACTTCCCCCACCAGAATGACATGATCGCCTTCCGGATAGCGACTGCGGTTGCGGCATTCGAACCAGGCGGCCGCGCCTTTGAGAATCGGCAGGCCGGTGGCGGACAAATCGAATTCAACGCCTTCAAAACGGTTGTCGATGCGCCGCGCGAAGCGGTCGGCCAGAGCAGTCTGGTGCGGGCCCAACACATTGATGACGTAATGTGAGCATGACTGGAACACCGGCAAGCTGCGCGCGGTGTTCGCCAGGCTCCAGAGCACCAGCGGCGGCGCCAGCGAAACCGAATTGAAGGAAGTGGCCGTCAAGCCGACGAGTTCGCCGGCGTCCGACCGCGTGGTGACGACGGTGACGCCAGTAGCAAATTGAGCAAGGGCATTTCGGAAATGGCGGGTATCAAGAGGGTCGAACACACCGCGCGGAGTACTGTTGGGCATCAAGGGTCTGCTATTGTTTTATCTGGTTCATTAACGGCCAAAAGGGATCAAAAATGATACACCAACGCGCAATCCCGCGGGAAACGCTCCCCGATTGGCTCATTGGACATTTTGCCTGCAATCCGTTGTCCGTGTTTATAATGGAACAGTATACGGATGTGTTGAAGAAAACATAGACCATCGCGATTTTCTGAAACGGAGTGCAGCATGACAACCGAAATTGCAACGCTGGGTGGTGGCTGCTTCTGGTGCCTGGAAGCTGTGTATCAGGAATTGAATGGCGTGCTGCAGGTTGAATCCGGTTATGCCGGCGGCCATGCCGCTAACCCCAGCTATGAAGAGGTATGCAGCGGCAGCACCGGGCATGCTGAAGTCGTGCGCCTTACCTTCGACCCGGCTATCGTCACTTATCGCGAGATCCTGGAAATATTTTTCACGATCCACGACCCAACGACGCCGAACCGCCAGGGCAATGATTGCGGTACGCAATACCGCTCGGTAATTTTTTTTCACTCACCGCAACAGCAGGAAGTCGCCAAGCAAGTCATCGCTGAAATGGCCAATGTCTGGGATGCGCCCATCGTCACTGAACTGGTTCCGGCGACTGCCTATTACAAGGCCGAGGATTACCACCAAAATTACTTCCGTCAGAACCCGCTGCAAGGTTATTGCGCTTTCGTAGTGGCGCCGAAAGTGGCGAAGTTCCGCAAGATCTTTGCCGAAAAGGTGAAGGAAGCTTAAAACACGCTATCTCGTTAAAGAGCCCGGGAAAGCAGATTTGTTTTTCGCTCAAGCCAGCACGAAGCCGTGCCGCCTTCCCGTTCCACAGCGCGTCAAAGAACCAAGAAATGAATCTTTCCGTGTCCTGGCTTTCCCTGTTGTGACGCAGTCCAAGATGACTCACATAATCCGCCACAGAGGCATGCAGCCCATGTGCAGAAACGAGATGCCTGCGCAAGATTCAGGAGTATATATAACGACGCGACCATGGCAGGGCATTCGCCAGCCGTCCGGACTTGGTGCATAGCACCTGGAAGATCGCCACCCAGTCATTCGCAAAGGCATACGAGCATCCGGCGAGATAGACACGCCAGATGCGGAAGTGCCGTTCATCCACCGTTGTGCGAATGCTTTCGGCACGGCTTTCGAAGTTGGATGCCCAGACACCGCAAGTCCTGGCGTAATGGCGGCGCAGGTTTTCCACGTCAAGGGTCTCGAGTCCACTTTCCTGCATGGTCTTCAGCACCAGGCTGATGTGTGGCAGTTCTCCGTGCGGGAATACGTATTTGCCGATGAATTCGCCAGCGCCGTAGGCAGTTGATCCGCTCTCGGCATCGGTGCTGGTAATGCCGTGGTTCATGGCGAAACCATCATCGGCCAGCAAGGCCCGCATGCGCGAGAAGTAGTCCGGCAGCTGGCGCAAGCCGACGTGCTCGAACATGCCGACACTCGTGATGCGGTCAAAGGTGCCGGTTACGTCGCGGTAATCCTGCCGGCGGATCTCGATCTGACTGGAGAGCCCGGCTTGTTTCACGCGTTCCGTGGCCAGCTCAAACTGGTTTTCCGACAGCGTAATGCCGACGCAGCGTGCGCCGAATTTCTGTGCCGCGCGCAACACCAGCGCGCCCCAGCCGCAGCCGATATCGAGCAGGGTTTGTCCTGGCCTGAGCTGAATTTTGGTGAGGATATGATCGATTTTTTTCAGCTGCGCTGCTTCCAGCGTTTCATCGCCGTTTTCGAAGTAGGCGCAGGAATACACCATGTTCTCATCCAGCCAGAGCCGGTAGAAATCATTGGAGACATCGTAGTGGTAACGGATCGCGTCGGAATCGAGCTTGCGGGTGTGTTTGATGTGGCGCGCGATCCGGCCGAATTTGCCGGTTGCTTGCAGCGTCTTGCGCGCCACATCAAACACACCCGCAA
>Ga0366780_1173_pt1 | contig 8394 bp, 6 predicted proteins | sample BONcelN113001E11_FD_207073 | JGI IMG/M metagenome (GOLD analysis project Ga0366780, IMG submission 207073) | Enriched cells from coal bed in the Powder River Basin, Montana, United States - BONCAT cells N11 rep2 HSBNCT.N11.300.1.E11 ...
CTATTATTCTAAGTGACAGTAGTTATGCAGTTCTAGGATAATATTCCCATCTCCATAACCTGAGTTCCAAAGACTGTGGCCAAAATTTATCAATAAGCCTTGAAAAACGCTCGGTTGCTGTGTCAAAATAGACTTGGATCAACTGCTCGTTACAGTGGATCCGACAGCCGGCGTTGAAAAAGTACCTGACCACTTCGCAGAGGGATGGGGCTTGTTCGGCGCCTTCTTTATTGCACTCCCAGGCAGCGTAACAAAGAAGGGTTTTCGCCGTGAACAAGAGCTCCACATGGGCGAAATGGGCGGCTTCAGACTGAGCATAACATGAGGTTAAGCCAAGATTCTGTTTAGCCATACGGTAAAAAACTTCGATTCTCCATCTCCTAGCATAGGCAGTTGCAGCTTCTTCCGGGGCATCGACTCTGTTGCTTACCAGGAGATACGCATCCTTGAAGGTTGCGGGGTATTCTTCTTCCTGAAGAAGCACGCTGCCTTCGGGTACCTGCTTCTCATAAGTGGCTGCAATGGCGGCTATGGGTAAAAAACGTTGCCTAGTGATGGATTTTCCCTTTCGGGTCAAGGTCTCATAAGGAATTTTGATATAAATGTCCGGAATGCTGAGGACGGAGCCTTTGCCAAGAACCCGAATCCGGGGATAAACTTCACGAAGTAATTGTTTCGGATTAAGTTTGATGTAATGATCCCTTCCAAGCACGGGATCATAGATTTTCCTGAATAGCACCGTATTGCGTTTGGCTTTGGTAACCCAGTCAAACTTCTCATCCATCAGCCATTTCAGGAACTTCTTGCAAAGAAACCATCGATCCATAGCAACCCACAGCCTGGCATTGTTCACCTGACGCACCTCTAAGAGCATTTGTTTCGCAAGATCAAGCTTGGTTTGTTTTTCATTCTCCTGACTGGCTTTGACCCAAAAGCGCCACAGCATGGGATATTCAAGGCCATTCTTTAAGACAGCTAGGGTTGACACAAGATTAATGCACCACACATGGCGCTTATCCGAACTGTCAAAGAGCCAACAAAGAAAGGGGATCTTTTTGCCGTGAGGATGTTCAACTTTGGTATCGTCTAAGGCGATGATATCTCCATCAGTCAATCTAGTATCCGCATTTTCCTGTAATCGAGCAAGCCTGCCCAAAGAGAACCTGAGCCACAGAAAAGGCTTAGAAAGGAACCGGCTAAAAGCACTTTGGGAGATGATTTTTCTAGAAAGTAGTTCTCGTAAAAAGGGTGCTTCGGTTGAAAACTTAGCATTTTGGTTGGCTGAATCGACATGATGGATCAGACCGCAGATGTACGCAAATGCTAGAAGCCACGTTGGAGTTCCAGAATGCTTACGTATTCCGGATTGAGAAAAGAGCAGAGAGAGATCAAACAAATCCCAGATTGTTTTGAGTACCGGAATTCCAGCACCTTGACCATGATCCTTTTTTTCGAAAGACGGTTTACAAAGGTTTTTCATAAAATCACCCGAATCGCTAGAGTAATGACAAAATGCCATCCTTCGCGATTATGGGGGCTTTTTGGAAAAGTCAAGTCTTTCTTGGAGAATTTTAAAATATTTCTCTTGGAGTTATTAATCACCTATATATTTCCATCAACTGCATAACTCCTGAGTTTAAGACAGTTGCCATTAATTCCTTTATCTCACGTTCGATTCCACTCCTTTAGTTATTCAGATGTAGATATCTTCAATAACAGTGATATGATCCACGAGTTCTTCAGCAAAGTCCAGCAAGTTTTGCTTATCCAAATCAATCCCTCCTTTCCTGATATCATTCCCCATTACCCCCCTCCGTTCGCACCTAAATTTATTAATAACAATTATAATATAAAATCGTGTCTTAACAAGCGGGGACATTACACTTTTATTGAAATAATCCAGAAGGGAATTTCGCACCAACAGCGAATAGTAGACACAGAAGTGAAAATGGTGAGGTGACGACCTATTCAACGTTTATATCATGCATGGGAAGATTTTGTTATAAAGGGGATTACTAATACTAATACGATCGTCCAGGTAAACCCTATAATTATGTCGTCTTGGCAACGTTGCAGGGCGAGAAATCTAAACCCAGAAGTGGTTCAAACCTCACGAGTTTCCGAATACGGGATAGGGATTCGGAGAAAATATAATCGAAGGCTTATTGAAGTGGCTAAACCATTTTTGGAGAAACTTTATCAGATGGTGAAAGGTTCGGGTTTTGTCGTTCTTTTGCTTGACCATGAGGCCTGTGTGATTGAGCTTATAGGAGATCAAGACATCTTAGACAGACACAGTAATTTCCGAATAGGTGAGCTCTGGGATGAAGAGAACAAAGGAACGAATGCAATGGGCCTAGTAAAAATTGAGGAAAAACCGCTTCAAGTTTTTGCGGCAGAGCATTTTTCCCGTATGAACCATTGGATTACTTGCTCAGCGGCGCCTATCTGGGGAGAAAATGGTAAAATGATTGGAATATTCGATGTTTCCGGGGATCATCGTTTTGCTCACGCTCATACATTAGGGATGGTCGTCGCTGCAGCTCAAGCAATCGAAAATCAATTGCGCTTGGAATCCGCGAATGCAGAAATCATTCGATCGTATAATAATGTAAATGCCATTGTGCAATCTATGTCAGAGGGGGTTATCTCGTTTGATGAAAACGGGAGGATTACCAGGATAAATCCTGTCGCACTTAAAATCTTGCATATTAAATCTGAGAACTACAGAGACCTATTGCTTGTCGATCTTCTAAAAAACTCAGATATTCCTGCTGCACTGCTTGATGAAGGGCATACTATTAATGACCAAGAGATTTTCCTCGACACAGGGCACGGCCAGGCACACTTTTTGTTTTCTGGTCAACCCATTTTTGACCAGAGGCAAGAAATCTGTGGTGGTGTGGCGATCCTTAGGGAAACAAAAAAAGTACACCGCTTAGTTAATAAAATCGTTGGGGCAAGAGCTCAATTTACGTTCGAAGACATTATTGGAAAAAGTGAGGTACTGCAAAAGAGTATCCAATTGGCCAAGAATGTTGCAGACAGCATGTCATCAATTTACTTACAGGGCGAAAGCGGCACGGGTAAAGAAATGTTTGCACAGGCTATTCATAATGCCAGCCCGGTCATAAATGGCCCGTTTGTTGGCATTAACTGTGCAGCCATCCCACGGGAGCTTATTGAGAGTGAGCTGTTCGGGTATGAAGAAGGCGCATTTACCGGGGCAATGCGTGGCGGTCGGCCAGGTAAATTTGAGCTGGCCAACGAAGGCACAATTTTTTTGGATGAAATCGGGGACATGACTTTAGAGACGCAAGTATCCTTATTGCGGGTACTTCAAGAGAAAAGAGTTGTTCGAATCGGAGGATTTAAGCCTATTCCAGTTACTCTTAGAGTGATTGCGGCAACTAATAGGGATTTGAAGGAAGAAGTTCGGAGGGGTAATTTTCGGGAAGATCTGTATTACCGCCTTAATGTGATTAATATTAAGGTGCCTCCTTTACGTCACAGAAAAGGAGATGTCCTACTCTTGGCGGATTATTTTATTCATAAATTATCTCCAATGCTGCATTTACCACCAAGTAAGCTTGACAGTGAAGCTGCTGAAGCGTTAGAGAACTATTTGTGGCCGGGAAATGTGCGCGAACTTTCTAACGCCATTGAACGGGCGGTGAACTTAGCAAAGGGACGAGCCATAATACGCGAACATTTACCGGAGTCATTACAAAGCTTTAGTGAACCGCCTGAAAAAGCTAAAAGCAAGGGCGCCTCCATGGGGGAACTGGAGAAGAAGCTGATCCTGGAGACATTAGAAGAGGTAGGCGGCAATATCACTCGTTGCGCTTCAGCGTTAGGGATCTCCCGCAATACACTTTACCGTAAACTAAGAAAGTACCACATTTCCATCCCTAGCGCTTAAATGGGTGCTAGGGCAATGGACAAAAAATTTGGTAGTAAAAATACTGACTTTATAGTCAAAAAGGACTCTTTCGAAAATCTATCGAAGAGTTTTTTTGTTTGTCTGTTAAAAAATGTAACGCTCCAATTTTGAGCAGTGTGACAATTTTGAACAACATTTTATGGTGCTCTAATACATACAAGTATAGATCCTTTAATTTAAAAACGATATTTTCCACTAAATTATGATAATTATGATAATTAAGATAAATTATAATAATTTAATGGCAAATTGAGGGCTTGGCATGTTATTTGCTATATACAGTAATTTGGATACAATACATGAATACATTACATGTGTATCCAAATAAAAAATGGGGGGTATTAATTTCATGTCCAAAGCACTGTATGGTAAAATGATCACGGAAGCCTTAGCAGCTCAACAAGCAGATTTGAGCGTAATTAAGGCAAAAAGAGGCGGAGCGTTTAAAGTTACTGACGCCAAACCGTATGTTGACGCCGTCAACGCCATGACCGTTGGAGAAGGACAAAGCCCTGAAGTGATTCGTCTTCATGTTGATTCCGTGAATGCCCATTATGAAACATTGTTACAACTCACAGATACGGTTCGTCCTGAAGATGATCCCTTCGTCGAGCATTACCAAACTCCGCCTATCCTCGAAATCCTTTACGAATTGGATCCGGCGTTCAGGGGTGCAGTAGAACAGTTCATTAAAGCGCTTGCTGAGAATGAGGCTTTGATTGGCAAGGAGTCTTTACGACGCTATGGTGGTTTCTACGGTCCTACATGCGTGGTAGATTTTGCTTTCGTTCCAGGATCAACCAGTAACGTTGTGAATACCATTTTATCCGGCTTGGATATGGACAAAAAATATAAGCAAGCCATTTTATCTTCAAAATCCTGGGGAATGAATACTTCTTATGGAATTGGTGCGGCTTTCGCAGCTGCGATCAATGCAGGAGCGACGACGGCAAAGGCAGTCGAAGAAGAAATTGCCATGCTGCAACTAGTTTATGATCGCCCGATTGAAGCCCAAACAAAGTTGATGACAGATTTTGGGCATTCCTCCTTTGACGTCAAGAAATACATGGAAATCTATAAAGAAAGAATGCGTCCGACGATTAAAGCTGCGGTTGATGCGGGAGTACATTACGGCAACATTGTCACCGTACCGGCGTATTGCGTTGGCGATGTAGCCCATCACATTTCGCAATCCATGTTTAACATGTGCAAAGATGACATGACTATGGCTATTATTGAGGCGACAACAGACGTCATGGAGCAAACCTTAAACTTAGGTTTAGAACAAGGCTACAAGAGTCCTTATGATATTTTGAGCGTTGCAACAGGATCGACGGCTGCTGCTACAACTTACATCCTTGAAAAAGATGCTTTCACCGTACCGATGGTTGTTGATCTTCTTGCTAAACGTTACACAAACTTTGTCCAAAAATTCCCAGATCGCGGGCCTGCGGCAGAACTTCACAATGTAGACTTTATGGACATGATTAACCGTGGTAGTAAAATCTTGAAAACTGGAAAAGTAAAAGGAGTTCAGGTTCAACTAAGTGCTGTTGATGCCAATGAGGTGGTTTCCAATCCTCAGCGCTATACTTACCCTGCGTGCGGGATAACGGTACATTTCTCCTCGCTGATGCGTCTGGCAGATTTCCCCTGTCTCCTGACCAGTGAGCCAGTAACCGCAACGTTAATGACCAATATTATTGCGTTAGATCCGACAAAAGCGGGTTCTCCTGCAAGAGTTTGCAAAGACTGCGCTGTAACCAGTTTAGTGCAGCGGTGTGGCTATTGTAACTGGAACAGTGCTGTTTAAATATTCAGGGTAAAGCAGGAAAGAGAGTTGGAGGGGTCGCCTAAGAAACCTCCTCTCTTCCTTGAATATTCCTCTCTCGATTGATCATATTTAAAAGAGGTGTGGTTAAAATGGCTTCATTAACTAAGAAATTTTTTGCTGAATTAATTGGAATATGGATGCTCGTTACGGTTGGTACAGGTAGTGCAGCAGTTACTTTGATGCTGGCAGAAGGAGAAAAGAAGGCCTCTGCTTTTAACATTGGTATTGGTGCTTTAGGGGGATTGGGTGATTGGCTGGCAATCGGTTTGTGCTTTGGAATTGTGATCGCCACTGCTATTTATCTCTTTGGACCGGTGTCAGGTTGTCATATTAATCCTTCAGTGACTATTGCTCTTTGGATAACCAAACGAATTCCTACCAAAGATGCCATCGTCTATATAATCGCCCAATTTATTGGCGCAACCCTTGGATCACTTACTCTTCTTGGCATGTTAGGGAGCAAGGGGGCTACTGTTGGAGGATTAGGAGCACCGGGAGTATTTCCAGGAATGAGCCTGAGTCAGGTGTTTCTGGCGGAATTAGTCGGCACTTTCTTACTCATGTTAGGCATCATGGCTTATGCAGTTGACGAAAGAGCTCCAAAAGGCTTGGCTGGTTTAGGAATAGGACTAAATATCGCTTTGATCATCACAGCATTTGGAAATATTTCTGGACAAGGAATCAATCCAGCCCGTTCGTTTGGTCCGATTTTAGTGGACAGTTTGGCAGGCGGACCCAATGGTTGGCCGACGTTTTGGATTTTTATGGTAGCTCCGATTATTGGCGCGATCTTGGCGGCATGGCTGTATGACGTATTAGTGAAGGAAGCTGAACCCAATACTGTTAGTGCCGCTCGGGATATCGTAAGCTAAAACAGAGACAATTGCCTAAAAAATGGAAATTAATGAAACTATTTATCACTCGTGAATTTCCAGTTTGACTCGATGAAAAGCAAAATTCCTCCCACTAAAGTAGGAGGAAGGCCATAAGGTCGGTGCAGTGAAACCCTTGTTCCAACTGCCTTGGCGAATGCCGAGAATCTATTGTTGCAAAAAGACCAAAATATTTTGTTAACAGGAAGACTTCGTTCGGAGTCTTCCTGTTAAAGAAAGCGGCGATCGTCAAAAACACAGTTAACTGATCTGAAATGTTTTCCGACTTCACCATGGAAAGGGGAACAATGTATGCCGAAATTCTGGGTGAAAACAGGCGCCCGTTTACACCTCGGACAGTTGGACTTAAATGGCTCTTTGGGCCGTCTTTATGGAGGTTTGGGCTTAGCTGTTGATCAACCCCAGTTGGAGTTAACAGCGGAGAAGAAAAACAGCCTTTGTATTGAGAGTCCGGATTCTGAGAGAAACAGGGTCAGGCTCATTGCTCAACAGTATCTCGAACAATATTCCTTGCCTGGCGCTAAAATCAACATCATCCACAAAAATACGATAATTTTTATCCTTAATTTCCGCCTGCATCTCCCTTAATTCTGCTGCCTCAAACGAGTTGCCAAAAGGATCTTTAATGGTTAATAAACCATAATCCAGGTGCTTGGGTATCCTGCCCTCCAGCAGGGCCCGATACATCAACTGCCGGGCCAGACTGGTTTCCCTCACCGCGCCCCGAGCCCGGTGGCTTACTTCCGTCGTAAGGAGGTAATTTACGTTAAGCTCGGTAGCCATACCAACCATCAGCGCATTAATTCCCGTGCTGTCTGCATCAAGGAGTTCGGTCACATTTCCCAAACCCATGAGCAAAGGACATTCCGGAAAATCTTGCCTCACCTTGCGGTAGCGGCTGATGCCTTCGACCAAACCCATCGTCAAGGGAGGTAGAATGGGGTCGAGAATACAGGGCGCATTCCACTTGGCCAAGGTCTCTAGGTTACGGTACAGAGAAGTCAAGTCTTCCCCATCATCCGGAATTAACACAACCGGACACTCCAGAATTTTAGCCAGCTCCAGATTGTTCGAGTTCAAGCTAAGCACTAAATCCACTCCGACCTGATTCGCTGCCAGAATATCTTCTTCTTGGAGGCTGTCAATACTCACCTTAAAGCCTTCCGCTTTAAGCGTCCGGATAACCTCCCGCAGATGGGGAAAGGGCTGATCGACATCCCCTCCGATATCGATGATCTCGGCTCCGCTCTCCCGGTAGTAGTAAGCTCTTTCAACAATTTGGGCTAGGCTCATCCTGGGGGCATTGACAATTTCAGCGAGAATCCGGATAGGTGAAGTCAGCTGATCTTGTTCGGGTTCCGGAGTGGAACGGTTCGGGTACTGCTCCCCTTTTAGAAAAGGGGGCAGATCCTTTAAATCAGTCGGACCTCTCCACACCTGGCAGCCCGTAGCCTGGACAATAGGGTCCAGGGAACCTTGACATAAACCTGGGATTACGATGATTTCCTCTCCGCTTAAAGGAAGCTCCTCGCCAAGCTTGCGCGCGATGAAGTCTGTCGTCATCAGAGCCGCCACCGTGCATTTAAGGGCTTTAACCTCCAGCAGGATCTCCGGATTTGTTTTTTCAAATAGTTTTACTAGAGCCCGGTAAGCAATAGTTCCGGTAATCAATAAATATTTCTGCACAGAGACAACACCTTTTTCCGGAAGAGATTAGACAGCTG